>MKWU01000125.1_pt1 | contig 137201 bp, 104 predicted proteins | sample 809101 | NCBI WGS metagenome assembly MKWU01 (sample SAMN05860141, study PRJNA318959) | sponge metagenome | host: Aplysina aerophoba | place: Slovenia: Piran, Adriatic Sea, Gulf of Piran | collected 2013-05-07
CGTTTCACGCCCTCGGGCTCAAGGCTCTGCCACCGCTTCTTGGCCCAAGTGTCCAGGGCCGGTCATCGTTCGGTCAATCGGCTGGCCTGTCGCACGGCGGGCCAGGCGGCTGCGTTGGTGGCTCGGGTGGCCGCAGCCACGCCAACCGGCTTGATCGTTGGGCGGTGAGGATGCCCGTTCTTCCACGGCTCAACCGCACGGTTACGTCCGCCACCGTCCCCTGCGGTCCAGTGTATTCCGGCTCATATTTGTGTATCTAAAGTGATACGCGAGCAGGGCATGGGCGACATAAATACTTGTTATCCAGCAACTTACGGATATCGTTTCTGGTCCCGCCCGAACTGGGCAACCTCCAGCACCTCGTGACATTGGAAATGGGGAGCAACCGACTGACTGGCACTATCCCGAGCGAGTTCGGCAAGCTCGGCAACCTCCGGGTACTGAGGCTCGACGACAATGCACTGACCGGCGCCATTCCGGCGGCCCTGGGGGGCTTGCGCAGCATGGAGGGGATGTATTTGCACGCCAATGACCTGGATGGCGCCCTTCCCCCGGAGCTCGGCGGGATGACCCGGTTGGAACAACTCTGGTTGGGCAACAACGGGGGGTTGTCCGGGGTCCTGCCCGACACCCTCACCGCCCTCTCCCGACTCGAGACCTTCAAGGCGGGAGGCACCCGCCTCTGCGCGCCGGCCGATCCGGACCTGTTGGCGTGGCTGGACGGGGTCCGGTTTCAGCGCGTGGCCCGTTGCACGGGCGGGGCGGCGGTCTATCTCACCCAGTCGGTTCAGTCGCGTGAGTTTCCGGTGCCCCTCGTGGGCGGCCGGCCTGCGCTTCTGCGGGTGTTCGTCTCCTCGGCACAAGCCGGCGGGGAGCTCATCCCGCCGGTGCGCGCCACCTTCTACCGCGGTGAACAGGTAGTGCACGTCGAGGAGATCCGGGGCGGATCCGCGCCGATTCCGACCGAGATCGACGAGGGGTCGCTCGACCGGTCCGCGAACGCCGAGATCCCTGGTGACGTCGTCAAGCCCGGGTTGGAGTTGGTGGTCGAGGTCGACCCGGACAAGACGCTCGAATCCGGACTGGGGATGGCCAACAGAATCCCGGAGACGGGCCGCATGGCTGTCGACGTGCGGCAGATGCCCGACTTTGACCTGGAGCTGATCCCGTTCCTGTACGAGGAGAGCCCCGATTCGTCGATACTTGAGATCACGGCGGGCATGGCGCACGACCCGGAAACGCACGAAATGCTGTCGCATACGCGGAATCTGCTCCCGATCGGGCGCTTCGACATCACGTTGCACGATCCGGTGGTGACGTCGACCAACAACGGCTTCACGCTGCTCCGCGAGACCGCACTGATGCGCCGTATGGAGGGTGGGTCCGGCTACTGGCTGGCCATGCTGGCTCCGGTCCCTGTCAGCGGCCTTCTGGGGGTCGCGAACGGGATTCCCTCCTGGTCGAGCTTCTCGGTACCGACTTCGCACACCGTTGCCCACGAGCTCGGACACAACATGGGACTCTATCACGCTCCGTGCGGCCGTGCGGGCGGGCCCGACCCCCTGTATCCCGACCGTACCGGACGGATCGGGTCGTGGGGGTACGACCGCGAGGACAACCGGCTGGTCTCTCCGTTCGCTCCGGATCTGATGTCCTATTGTCGCGGCGGCTGGATCGGCGACTACCACTTCTCGAATTCCCTGCGCCACCGCCTGGACGCGGAAACCGGGGCCGCGACTTCTGCGGCGGCGACGCGGACGGTCCTGGTGTGGGGCGGGTTGGATTCACACGGTGTGCCGTTCCTGGAACCGGCCTTCATGGCGGACGCGGAGCCGTCACCGCCGCCCCCGGGCCACGAGTTCCGGATTCGGGGCACAACGGCCGACGGCGGCGAAGCGTTTTCGTTCACCTTCGACATGCCCCATATCCCGGATGTCGACGACGAACGGTCATCCTTCGTCTTCAGCATTCCCGTCACCTGGACCGGGGCGCTGGCCAGCATCTCGCTTGCGGGAAGGAACGAGTCGGTCACGCTCGATCAGAGCACCAACTCGCCCATGACCATCCTGCGCGACCCCGTCACCGGCCAGGTGAGGGCCATTCTGCGCGAACCGCAAGCTGCACAGATGAGGGCCGTCGGCGAGCCGGGGCTTCTGGCGCTGTTCAGCCGGGGGATTCCGGAGGAGGTCGACCAGAGGCGCTGACCAGAGGCGCCGACCCGGGATCGCCGGTCCGTCAGTGCCGTGCCCGCCGGGCCACCACCACGCCGGACAGGATGACGCCGGCGCCCAGTAGCTGCTGGGGCGTGGGGGTCTCGGCCAGCCACAGCCACGCCGATATGAGCGCGATCACGGGAACCAGATTCTGGTAGACCGATGTGCGGCTCTGGCCGAGGACCCGCACGCCACGGTACCACAGCAGGTACGCGATCCCGATCGCGAAGACCCCGGCGTACGCGATGCCCAGCCAGGCCCCCACGGAAACAGCGGCCCAGTCGGTGCGGACCAGATCGGGGATTCCCAGGACGACGATGAACGGCATTCCCGCCCACAGCGTCCAGGCCGTCATCTCGAGGACGCCCCGCCGCCTCGTCATGCGCTGGCTGAAGACCGTGTAGACGGCCCACGACACCGCGGCGCCCAGGACGAGAAGGTCCCCGAGCCGCATCCCGCCGAGCTCTCCTGAACCGCCGGTCACGAGGATCACCATGCCCGCCAGCGTGGCCATCGCGCCGACCACGATCCCGAGGCTGAAGCGCTCCCTGCCGAGGGACAGAGAGAGAACGAGGACCCAGACGGGGCTTGTGGAGAGCAGGAGCGCGGCGTTGCCCGTGAGCGTCGCGTCAAGCCCGAAGATGAAGAAGATCTGGAACGTCACATGACCGAAGACGCCGAGCACAAGGACCTTGCCCCAGTCCTTCCGGACGGGGATGAGCCGACGGCCCTGCACGCGCAGGAGAACCCACACCGCGAGGGCGGCACAAATGAAGCGCAGAGCGTTGAAGGCCAGGGGCTCGACCTCGCGAAGCACGGCCTTGACCACGGAAAAGTTGAGCCCCCAGATCGTCGCGGTGAGGAAGAGGCCGAGGTCGACCATCAGTTTGCGGCGCGCGAGCCTCCTTCTGCGCCCACTCCGCAAAGCAACGCCGCGGCCCCCCGGGGTGCTTCCGGGACCGCTCGTTCCCGGGGCGCTACCGTCCGAGTTCGCCAAAGGTCGCGTTCTGCAGGGCGTACGCGCGCCAGTCGTCGTGGTCGAAGTGCCACCACTCGGCCTCGTACACCGTGAACCCCTCCGCCTCCATGGCACGGCGGAGCAGCTCGCGCAGCCACCGCTGCCGCGACGTTCCGCCCGGGTAGTTCGGGAACGAGCGCGGCGAGAACTCGTCGTAGGTGCCCATCATGTCGGCTGGCTGTCCGGTGGCGAGTTCGAACAGGTTCAGGTCGATCGCCGAGCCCCGGTTGTGGCGGGACCCGCTCGCCGGATCGGCGACGAAGATCTTCTGCGACTCCGGGGTCGCATCGAAGAACATCCTGGTGACGTACCAGGGCCGGTAGCCGTCGTGAAGCAGGAGGCCGTAGCCGTGCTCGGCGAGTTGGCGGTGGGCGCGCGCGACGCCTTCGGCTGCGGGGCGCTGGAGGAAGACGCGCGGCTCGTCGTAGAAGACCGACGACATGAAGTTGTTGGTCGTGGCGTAGCGCACGTCGAGGCGGATGCCGGGCTCCAGAGTCGTGACCTCGACCAGTTCGGAGTCGCGGAACGGTCCGGGCTCGTCGGGCGGCGACGCGGCCAGCGCCTCGGCGCGCAGCTCCTCGACCGGGCGCACGGGGTCGATGCGGAAGGTGCCGCCGGCCTCGGTGCCCACGTCCCGCCGCACGAAGTCGACCGAAGCCGCCTCGACCGAGGTGGCCCGTCCGGCGCCGTCCCGCGTGAAGACGAGGTGCTCGCCGTGATAGAGGCCCCAGTCGGGGAAGGCGTACACGTCCCGTGAAACCTCCTCCAGCGGGTACAGGAAGAACCACTCGATGAGCGCGTGGAGGCGGCCGCCGCGCTCCAGGATGTACAGGATGTTGTAGTCGGGGCCGTACTCGCCGATGAGGCCGCTCCAGTGGGGGGGTGGAGGGGCCGGGTGGGGGGAGAAGGGCTGGCGGAGGAGCGCGTCGCCGGGCTCGCCGTCGGGACCGAGGGGGAGCAGGGCGGTCGTGGCCTCCCAAAGGAAGCGGTCGCCGAACGCGAGGCGGTCGTCCACGATCAGCGTGTCGCCGCGGACGCGGAGTTCGGTGGTCTCGCCGCCCCGCGCGGGGGTCATGAACAGGCGGCCGTCCCGTGCGTCGAGTTCGAGCGCGTCGTCGCCGGCCCCGTAGCTGCCCTCGAGTTGCTGCGCGAGGGCGGGGTCGAGAGGGGCGGTGGGGCGGGTGGGGGCCGTGGGGAGGGGTTGGCCGGATCTTGCCGCCAGCATGAGTTCCAGGGCGGCGTCGGCCAAGCGGCTGGTCACCGTGTTGGTGCCGTCGACGGCCGAGACGACCACCACGCCGAGCCGCGAGCCGGGCAGGAACGCGAGCTGGGTGGAGAAGCCGTAGATCGCGCCGCCGTGGCCGAGCCAGCGTTCGCCGAAGCGTTCCTGCACATTGAAGCCGAGGCCGTACCCGTCGGTCGCGCCGGGACCAGCGAACTGCGGCTCCCACATGGCGTCCAGGGTCTCGGCGGAGAGAAGACGGGAATCCGCGTCGTCCAGTGCTCCGCGCCGGAACATGACCTCCATGAAGCGCGCGAGGTCCAGGACGGTCGAGTACATGCTGCCGGCGGGGGCCATTCCGAGATCGAAGCCGGGAGCGTCGAAATCGGGCCGGTCGAAGCCCCACATGTATGCGCGGGCAAGGTCGTCCGCGAGGTGCGGTTCCCGGGTGAAGGCGCTGGTCCGCATGCCGAGGGGGTCGATGACCGCGCGCTTCACGTAGTCGGCGAAGGGTTCGCCCCGCGTGACTTCGAGGACGTGCCCGACCACCGCGATGCCCGCGTTCGAGTACTTGACGCGCGTCTCGGGCTCGTAGATGAGGGGGAGGCCGTTCAGGCTGGCAATCGTAGCCGCGAGGTCGGCGTCGCCGTCGTCGAAGTAATTGCCGACGGGGGGTTCCCGGATCAGCCCGGAACGATGTGACATGAGCTGGCGCAGGGTGATCGCAGTGCCCGAGCGATTGTCCGGCGCAAAGTCCGGGAGGTAGTCCCGCACGGGGGTGTCGATGTCGATCTCGCCGCGCTCGGCCAGCTGCATGATGGCGATGTCGGTGAACAGCTTCGACACCGAACCCACACGGTAGACGGTGGAGGCGGTGGCGGGGACGCCGGGGGACTGCTCGCCGAAGCCTGCCGCCCACGCGACGCCCTCGTCGTCGACCAGCGCTATGGACATTGCCGCGAGACCCTTCTGGTCGCGCTCGCGTTCCATCATCGCTTCGAGAGCGCCCGCGACGTCCGCGTACGGTGGACGGAGCGCGACCCCCGCGGTGGGGTCCGGGGCGCAGGAGGCAAGGGCCAGCGAGAGCGCCAGGGTGGCGGCCGCCACGCAGTTCAGCGCGAGACGCGGGATGCGTGACCGCGCGGGCCTTCCCGGAGCGAGAGCGGCGATGGGAGCGTGCATCAGGACCTCGGGGTTGGAGCGGGAACGCAAGCTGCCGTCGCATCGCGCCGACGGTCCCCCATCAGTGCCAGCGCCGGTCGCTCGACTCGGCTCGATAGAGAATGTAGTCCCGCAACCGGGATGCAAGGCCGTGGTCGATGTAGGGCACCCTCACGGCCCCGCAGGCGAGAGCGACCTCGAGCGTGGCAAGGCCCTTCCGGCGCTGCAGGGGCGAGCGCCTGACCGTGACGCTCTGGGCCTTCCGGAAGAGGAATGCATCGACCTTGCGGCCGACGAGGCCGCTCCGGCTGGCGAGTGCGTCGTCGTCGTACACGTATCCCTGCCGGCGCCAGCGCTGCCAGGCGAGGAGCCCGCTGAGCATCATCCACGCGAGCCACCACGAGCCGGTGGCGATGCCCCACGAGGGCGTGGGCCCGAGCAGCCTGAGGAGAAGCAGGGTCCCGGCGAGCCCGGGCACGATGCCGATCCGTAGAGTGAGCGCCCGGATGTAGTGCGGCGAGACCCGCGTGAACGCCGGGCTGTGAGGCAGGAGCGTCAGATCCCTCCCCTCCCGGCCCAACATCCTGGTACGAAGTTCTTCCGCAAGCGGAGATTTCAGCAAGGGAACTTCGAGCACCTCGGCGAAGTTGAAGCCCGGTGTGTCGCCGCCCTGGCCGGGTAGAAGCGCGGCCGGGAGTGCCCTCAGCCGGTATCGCCGAAACCAGCGCAGCACAAGATTCTGGGATAGCGTGAGCTGCTGGATCTTCGCGGTCTCGACCACGACCTCCTTTTGCGTCAGCAACCCGGCGCGCGAGCGGAACGCCGTGCCCTCCCGCCGCACCGTATAGTTGTGGTAGCGAAGAAAAGCCGCGCCGACCACAAGGGACGACACGACCATGAGGGCGGAGACGGCGAGCAGGGCGATGAAGATCGTCCGGGCAAGACCGTCTGCTCCCGCGAAGGCGGCTTCGGCCGATTCGAAAGCCGGCTGCAACGCCTCTTCGACGAATCCGAGGGCTTCCGAGATGGCCCCGAGAAACGCCGCGGCAACCAGGATGTTCCGGTTGGAGAGACCGATACGGACCATGTCGCCGCTGGTGAGCTTCAGCAGCTCCTCTCCGGGGTGCCCGGCGAGTCCCGGGCGCCCGTCGCCCTCCTGTTCGACCGAGGGGTCGGCGGATGGCTCCCCAACCGTGGCGCCATCGTCTCCGAGTCCGCCCCCCCGGCCGATGGCGACCCTTGCTCCAAGCCATTCGGCACATTCGAGGCTGACCGACGGGAGCTGCCCCTCGGCCCCGGCCGACCCGGCGGTGTCCAGGCTGACGGTGACGAGGCCGAGCATGCGATCGATGACGGAACGCTCGACGTTGATCGCCTGGATCCGGTCGTAGGGCAGTTCGAGGGCGGTCTTCTTCAGGAAACCCTGACGGATGTGGATCCTGTCCTCCCCGAGCCTGAACCGGAAGAACCAGTATTGCACCACGCCGATTGCAAGGATGACCAGAACGCCGACGGGGATAGCCAGGAACAGGAAGCCTCTCCTCTCGGTCAGCACCGCGAGCGCACCAAAGGTGGCGGCGAGCTGAACGAAGTTGCGCGCGAACGTCCTGACCGTCTTTCCGACGAAGTACACGATGGCGAACGGGGATGCTCGCTCCCACGCCCCGGAATCGTACGGGTTCAGCAAATGTCGTCCGCCGCCTCACCCGTCTCGGCTTCGATTTGCGACGATACGAAGGCGCGCAACTGTTCCGCTGTGTCAGCGCCCAGCCCGCGAATCTTGTGACCGCCCGCACCCGCGGGAAAGATGGACAGGTTGGCCAGTCCGAATCGGCGATCCAGGGGGCTGCTGTCGATCCTGGTGTGCTGGACCCGGTTGAAGGGCACCGCCTTCACCGACTGCCAGAAGACGCCCGACTTGTACACGATGTCCTGCTCACGCGTGACATACCCCCAGCAGGGCACGGCGATGGCCGGCCACGCAAGCCAACTCATCGCCAGAACCGCGATCAGGGTCCACACAAGCGACGACAGCCACGTGGGAGGGCCCACGGCTCCCGCTCCCGTAGCGGAGAGCTGCGCAGCCCCCACGATGCCCACGAAGACGAGGACCCGAAAGAGCGCTCCTGCCTGCAATCGCCGCACGAAACGGGGATGGAGCGGCTGCCAGTCCAGCTCTTCCAGGCCGGGCAGGGACTCCAGCGGTACCTCCGGGTTTGTGAACAGCTCGGGAGGGGATGCGGGCGGCACGCTCATCGACACCTGTCGCTCACCGCACCTCGAACGTCAGCGTCGCCCAGTTGGATTCGTAGTCGACGCCGGGCTCCGAGACCGTTTCCACCATGTGGATGGCGCGCACGTACCACCGTCCCGTTCCGCTCAGCGGTATCGTGGCCACGCCGTCGGCGTTTGTGCGGGCGGTGACCGCTTCCACATGTTCGCCCGCCTGATCGTGTCCGTGATGGTCGTCGTAGCTTGCGTACACAAGCTGGTTCCCAACGGGCTCGCCGGCCCGCAGGAACCGGACCTGCAACTCGTCGCCCACCGTGAGTTCGTAGGGGTTCCGGAGCGGGACGAATTCGGCGGGATAGCCGAGTTCGCCGGCCCATTCGCCGCTGCGCGCGTCCCCGACCTGCACGAGCGCCTTGACGTGCTTGCTGTAGCGTTCGACGGCCTCGTCGTTCGTCTTGCCGGCCTCCTCTCGCTGCCGGATGGCATCGACGATCCCGTCATGGACCAGGTACTCGTTGAATTCCTCGGCGGTGAGCGTGAACACCCGCGCCGCCGTCGAGGTGCCGATCACATAGGTGCCGGGGGCACCCGTCTCGAAGGTCAGCAGGGCGGTATCGACGCTGTCGGGATTCCAGTGGAACATTGCCGAGTCGGTCCAGGCGGACTCCGGCGGATGGGCCACCCCTTCGGGCCCGACGACACTGACGTCCAGCATGCGGTCGCGGGTGATCGCGTTCTCGCTGTTGTCGAAGTCACCGTTGATCAGCGCGACCACCCCGGTCGAGTGCGGTTCCAGGAAGAAGCTGTCGAGCTTCAGGAACAGGGTGTGCGCGCTTGCCGCGGTGGCGATGGCGACGGTGAGCACGACCAGCGTTGCAACTGTGACGAAAAGGCGTTGTCCGATCTTCATCTGAATTCCTTCCCTCCGGGATCCTGTTCGGGAGATACAAGAGAGTTGCTGCCCCCCGGTTTGACCATAGCAGGTTCTGCCTCGAGCCGGCCGAAACGGAGGAAGAGAGCCGGCACCACGACCATGTTGAGCAAGGTCGAGGTGAGCAGTCCGCCAAGCACGACGACTGCGAGCGGTGCCTGGATTTCCTTGCCCGGCTCCCCGATCCCCAGCGCAAGGGGGATCAGCGCGAGCCCGGCGGTCAGGGCCGTCATCAGAATCGGACTCAGCCGCTCCATCGAGCCGCGTCGAATGGCCTCGTCGAGCGACAGCCCGGCGGCAGCCAGGTCGCGGTAGCGGCTCACGAGCAGGATGCCGTTTCGCACCGCAATGCCAAAGAGGGTGATGAAGCCGACCAGTGTCGCGACGTTGACGGTGCTCCCGACGAAAAGGACGGCCAGTACGCCCCCTGCCAGCGCCAGGGGGAGATTCACCATGAGCAGAACGGCCGTGCGCACGCTGTGGAAGGTGCGGAACATGATGAGGAAGATCGCGGCGATCGAAAACAGGGAGAGGATGGTGATCCTTCGCGTAGCCTCCTGGCCGCTCTGGAACTGTCCGCCGTACTGCACGAAGTACCCGGCCGGGAGGGCAACGTCGCTCTCGACACGCTCCTGGAGCTCGGCAACCGCCCCCCCGACATCCCGCTCCGCCACGTTGGCGCTGATCACGATCTTCCTCTGGACGTTCTCGCGGCTGATCGTGTTCGGCCCTCGCGCAGGCACGATGTCGGCGAGTTGCGAAAGGGGGATCGTCATGCCGGTGACGGCCGTCACCAGAGTTCCTCCGATGGCCTCCGGGTCGGCGCGGTGGGCGTCGTCGTAGCGCACGACGAGGTCGAAGCCACGCTGCCCCTCGCGAATGAGGGAGACCTCTTCACCCTGGAACGCCACGTCCACGGCCTGTGTGAGCGCGCCGGGTGTGACCCCGTAGCGGGCCATGGTGCGCCGATTCGCGCGTACCTGGAGCTGCGCGACATCGGCCTGCTGCTCGACCGCGATATCCACGAGCCCGGCCACGTCCTGTGCGACCGTTTCGATCTCGCCCGCGATCTGGCGCAGCCGCTGCAGATCGGGCCCGAAGAGGTTGACCGCGATCGCGGCCCGCGTTCCGGAGAGCATGTGGTCTATCCGGTGCCCGATCGGCTGGCCCACGGTGACGTTGGTGCCCGGGAGCCCCTGCAACCCGGCCCTCAGCTCCGCCATCACATCGCCGAGTTCATGGTCCGTCAGGTCCAGCTGCGCGTCGACTTCCGAGGCGTTGGCTCCCTGGGCGTGCTCGTCGAGTTCGGCCCGGCCGGTGCGCCTCGATGTCGAAACGACCGACGGATGAGCCAACAGCTGTCGTTCGACCCGTGCGCCGATTGCGTCGGACTCGACCAGTGAGGTGCCCGGCAGGCTCACGACCGAGATCGTAAGCGAGCCTTCCTGGAATTCGGGGAGGAATGCGCGTCCCAGCCCCGGCACGAGGGCGAGGCTTCCCGCCAGCAGTAGGCCGGTGCCCACCAGGACGAAACCGCAGTGTCGTAGCGCCCACTCCAGCACCCCGCGATACCCGTGCTCGAGGCTGCGTAGCAACCACTGCTTCCCGCCGCGGCCGACGGCGCGGTCGCCCGTCAGGAACGCATGGCACAGTGCGGGGGTCACGGTGACCGCGACCAGTAACGAGGCGAGGATGCTCACGACGTACGCCAGGCCGAGCGGCCGCAGCATGCGCCCCTCGACACCGGAAAGGAAGAACACCGGCACAAACACGATGGTGATGATGACCGTGGCGCTCACGATCGGGGCACGGATCTCGCGGGCGGCGTCCCGAATGACGGCCAGCGGGGCCCGGCGTCGGTGTTCGGCGCGTTGGCGGTTCTCGCGCAGCCTGCGGTGCGCGTTCTCGACGAAGATGATGGCGTCGTCGACCAGCGCACCGATGGCGATCGCCATGCCGCCCAGGGTCATCGTGTTGATCGTCCCGCCGAGCGCGCGCAGCGTGATGACGGCCAGAGCGAGCGAGAGCGGGATGGCGAGCACGGAGATCGCGGTCGTCCGCACATTCCACAGGAAGAGGAAAAGAATGGCGACGACCAGTATTGCGCCGTCGCGGAGCGCGGTGATCACGTTATCCACCGCGAGAGAGATGAAGTCCGCCTGCCGGAAGATGCTCCGTTCGAAGGCAACGCCCGCGGGGAGAGATGCTTCGATCCGGTCCAATTCGGCGTCGATGCTGCGGGTGAGCTGCAGGGTGTTGGTGCCGGGCTGTTTCTGAATCGACAGGATGACCGCTGGCTCGGCGTTCACGGACGCCGTTCCGAACCGGACCGCGGTGCCGATGCGCACTTCGGCGAGATCGTCGAGGAGAACCGGAACCCCGCCCCTGGTCGTCACGACCGTGAGGCCGATCTCCTCCGGGTTGCGGGCGCGTCCGAGGCCGCGGATGAGGATCTCACCGCCCCCTGAATGGTAGAGCCCGCCCGACACGTTCCGGTTGGATTCGGTGGCGGCCCTGAGCACCTCGTCGAGCCCCACCCCGTACGCCAGCAGCCGTTCGGGGTCGACGAGCACCTGGTACTGGCGCACGTGACCACCGATCGCGACTACCTGCGCCACACCCGGCACGGCCAGCAGCCGTGGGCGGACCACCCAGTCGGCGGCGGTACGCGCCTCCATGAGCCTGTCTTCCGGCGCACTCATCCCGACCAGCAGGATTTCGCCCATGATCGAGGTGACGGGGGCCAGTACGGGAGCGCTCACGTCCTCGGGCAACTGCCCGGCCACGACCTGCAGCCTCTCGCTCACCGTCTGCCGGGCCCGAAAGATGTCGGTGCCCCACTCGAAGTCGACCCATACGATGCTGATGCCCTGAGCCGAACTGGAGCGTACCCGGCGTACACCGGCCGCCCCGTTCACCGCGCTCTCGATCGGGAAGGTGACCAGGCTCTCGACTTCTTCCGGCGCGAGTCCGTGCGCGTCGGCCAGAACCGTTACCGTCGGGGCGGTCAGGTCGGGGAAGACGTCGACGGGGAGTGTGGCGGCCACCCAGCTGCCGCCCGCCAGCAGCACGGCGGCGGCCGAGACCGTGAAGAAGCGGTGTTCCAGGGAGGCGCGGACCAGCAGGTCGAGGATTCCCGACCGCATTGGCCCCCGGCTTTGCCTCTCCTGCGCGGGCGCGTTCACCGCCATGGGCTTGTCAGTGCGGATGACCGTGGTCGGAGATCTCGGCGTCGCCGAGTGAAGCCAGCTTCACCTGGTAGGCACCGGTGGTGACGACCTGTTCGCCGGGCCCCACGCCGCCCGCGACGATGGTCCACGATCCGTCCGAGGGCCCGAGCTCGACAACCCGGCGTTGGAAGGCTTCGCCACCGACCTTCACGTACACCACCGCGAGTCCGTCCTCCTCCAGAATCGCCTCGACCGGTACCGCCACACCCGCCACCGGTTCGCCGACGAGCAGGTGTCCGGTCGCCAGCATCCCCACCTTGAGGACACGGCTCGGGTTGCGGACCGCCAGGCGGACGGGCAAGGTGCGGCTTTCCGGGTCGATGACGCTGCCGACGGAAACGACGCCCGCCGTGGAGTGCACCCGCGTGGTGCCCTCCACGGTGAACCAGGCGCCCTGCACCTGGCCCGCGGATGCGGAGAGACGGGCCGGAACGCGGGCCACGAACCAGAGTGCTTCCGGATTGACGACGGTGAAGGCGAGGGTGCCGGCGTCCACGTACTGCCCCGGGGCGACGTGGCGGCCGGAGATGACGCCGCCGATCGGGCTGCGCAGCTGGTACAGGTTCGGATCCGCGTCATCGCCATCGTCGCCGGGACGCACCCCCCCGATGGCTTCGAAGGCCGCGCGGGCAACCTCGAGGTCGTGCCTGGCGTGTTCCACGCGGCTCTCGGCGATGACGCCCGCGGCGAAGAGGCGTTCGGCCCGGGCGGATTCACGCTGGGCGGCTTCGACGTCGGCGCGCATGCGGGCGTACGAGTCGTCCAGGCTCGTGGGTGCGATCAGCGCGAGGGTTTCCCCCGCCTGGACGGCATCGCCGGGATTGAGTGGCGGGCCGCGCGCCACGATGACACCCGCAACCAGCGTCGAGACGTGAGCGAGTCCGCTGCCGGGAGCGACGATCTCGCCCGCGACCGGTATCGTCTGCGGGATCCGCCGCTCCTCGGCCAGCGCGACCTGGAAGGGCATCGACCACTGCTGCTCCTTCAACAGGGCGATCAGGTCGGGCGGCGGCTGCTCCACATCGTGAGGCAGCGCGTCCTCGCTCTCGAAGACCTGAAGCTGTCCGACCGGGATCGCGTGCTCGACTCCTCCCACGGAAAGCGTGAAGTCGGCGCGCCAGGTGCCGTTCGCCGTGAGGGTCGGGGTGGCGGTATAGACGCCAGGACGGCCGGGGTTGCCGATCCCGATCTCTTCACGGGCTCCGCCAGGCCCCCGGAGCAGGAGCGTCAGGCTCCCCTCGCGCACGGGCTGCCAGCCGTCGAGCCACGTAAGGTGGATCGCCCATGGGTCTGAGGGAACGTCACGGACATGCGGTGGGTACTCGACGAAGAGCTCGAGGGCGTCGGTCCAGTGGGTCACCACGCCGCCGCCCGCGTGCGAATGGTCGGCTTCGGCGGCGGCATCGGCCGGGGGCCGGTCGCAACCGAGGGACGCCAGCGCCGCGGCGGTGCCGGCCGCGTACACGCCGGCGGTGAGAATTCGCACTGTGACCAATCGCGCAACCTCCGTTTCGCCACCCATTGTCGGTCCGTAGGCACGATAGTGGGGCTCAACCGCGCTGGAAACAACAGCGGCGGTTGGCGGGCTGGCGCAGACGGGGTACGATCCGAGGACAGGGAAAGGGGGTCGGCAGAAGATGTCCACGACCCGGGACGAATACATCGGTTTTGACGCAACGGCCCTCGCGGGGCTCGTGCGGAGGGGCGAGGTCACTCCGCTCGAACTCATCGAAATCGCGATGGAGCGCATCGAACGCATCAACCCGGCAATCAACGCAGTCGTCCACCACATGGACGAGGAGGCCCGCGTCCGTGCCGAGAGCGTGGACGGGAACGCTGTGTTTGCCGGGGTGCCGTTCCTGGCCAAGGACCTCCAGACTCGCTACGCCGGACACCCGACATCCGGTGGCAGCAGGTTGGGCGCCGGCCGGGTGGAGGAGGACGACTCGGAATTGGCGCGGCGCGTGCGCGCGACGGGCGTGTCCATTCTGGGCAAGACCAACGTGCCCGAGTTCGGGCTACTGCCGTATACAGAACCCCGGCTATGGGGCCCCTGTCGCAATCCGTGGTCGCTCGACAGCACGCCGGGGGGTTCGAGCGGCGGCTCGGCGGCGGCGGTGGCTGCAGGCATGGTGCCGATCGCGGGGGGTGGGGACGGCGCGGGGTCGATCCGGATACCTGCGTCGTGCTGCGGTCTTTTCGGACTGAAGCCTACCCGGGGCCGGATCCCTGCCGGACCTCCGCACGGTGAGTCGTGGCGCGGGGCGGCCATCGAGCACGTGATCACCCGCTCGGTGCGCGACAGCGCGGCGATGCTCGATGCCACCCATGGCTCCACCCCCGGCGCGCCCTACGAGATCGCGCCGCCCGCGCGCCCCTTCACCCGGGAAGTGGACGCCGCTCCGGGCCGCCTCCGCATCGCGTGGACGACTGAACCGTTGCTCGGGTCGGCGGTGGACCCCGACTGCGTGGAGGCGGTGACGGGCGTCGTGGGCCTGCTGGAAGATCTGGGCCACGAGGTCACCGAGGACGCTCCCCGCGTCGACGGCCCGGCCTTCGCGCGCGCGTTCCTGCACATGATGGCGGGGGAAGTCGGCGCGGAACTCGACGATGCGGCGACGCTCCTCGGACGAAGACCGCGCCGGGAGGAACTGGAGCCCCTCACCTGGGCTCTCGGCCTGGTTTCCAGGGCGAATTCGGCTCGCGAGTTCGCCCGGTCCCTGCGCTCGCTGGAACGCGCCGGAGGGGCCGTGAGCCACTTCTTCACCGGCTGCGACATCCTGGTCACCCCCACACTCGCCACGCCACCGCCGAAGATCGGTGCTCTGCCTCCTCGCCCGATCGAACACCTTCAACTCCGCATTCTGGGCCTGTTGGGGTCCGGCCGCCTGGTCAAGGCCACCCGGCTGATTGACCGCACCGCCGAAAGCGCCTTCGAATTCATCCCCTGGACGCCGGTCTTCAACGTCAGCGGCCAGCCGGCGATGTCGGTTCCCCTTCACTGGAACGGGGACGGTCTGCCCATCGGCGTGCACTTTGTCGCAAGGGTCGGGGACGAGGCCGCCCTGCTGCGTCTCGCGGGACAGCTGGAACGCGCACGGCCCTGGTTCGACCGCCTGCCTGCGGTGGCCCGGCACCCGTAGTTGCCACCGCGCCCTTGCAACGCCCCCTGTCGCCGCCGCACTATCTCCGTCCACTCGCAGCCTACCCGGAGGGACCCATGCGCGCACCGTACTCGCCCGCCCACGTCGCCGCGCTGGTCGCGGCATTGACCGCCTGCCAGCCCGCCTCCGAGGAAACCGCCTCCGAGGACGAATCCGCCGCCACGCTCCGCATCGAGGTCACCCACGACGCGTCGCTGCACGACGGCCCCCTGACCGGGCGCCTCTTCCTCGCCTTCGCGCCGTCGGACGACCCGGAGCCCCGCATCGCTGCGTACAACTCCGCCCGGCAGCGCAACGGGGAAGTGCCCTTTTTCAGCGCCGACGTGGAGGGAGCCGCCCCCGGCGAGGCGATGGTCGTCGACGCCGGCGCAGACGGCTACCCGTACCGCCGCCTGGGAGGTCTTCCGGCGGGCGACTACTGGATGCAGGCGATCCTGCATGTGTACACCGAGTACCAGCGCGCGGACGGACACACGGTCTGGGCGCCGCAGGACCAGTGGGAGGGCCAGCGCTGGGCCTTCTCGCCGGGCAACTACTTCAGCGAGGCGCGCCGTGTCAGGGTGGACCCCGCGAGCGACGACGTGATCGAATTCGAGCTCACCGGCGAACTCCCGCCGATCGAGGTGCCGTCCGACACGGAGTGGGTGAAGCGGATCAGGATCCAGAGCGACATCCTCACCGAGTGGTGGGGCCATCCCATGTACCTGGGCGCGGTCGTGCTCCTGCCGCGGGGCTTCGACGACAACCCCGACATGCGCTACCCTCTCCTGATCGAAGAGACCCACTTCACGCTGGATCCGGTCTTCGGCTTCACGACCGAACCGCCCTCCGGCGAGGCGCTCTTTTCGCAGATGAGGCGCGAGGCGGGAGGAATGCGCGAGTCCGGCTACGAATTCGCGCAGGCGTGGATGGGCGAGGACATGCCACGCATGGTTGCGGTCATCCTGCAGCATCCGACGCCCTACTTCGACGACTCCTACGGGGTCAACTCGGCCAACAACGGCCCCTACGGCGACGCGATCCACGAAGAGCTGATTCCGTACATCGAGGAGAACTTCCGGCTGATCGGCGAGCCGTATGCGCGCGTGATGACGGGCGGATCGACCGGTGGCTGGATGTCGCTGGCCAAGATGCTCCACTACCCGGCCTACTACGGCGGGACGTGGACCTACTACCCGGATCCGATCGACTTCCGTCGCTATCAGCTGGTGAACATCTACGAGGACGACAACGCGTTCATCGTTCCGAATTCCGTGCCGGGCGCGCCCGAGCGGATGTTCCAGCGGACCGTGGAGGGACAGCCGGTGGGCAGCAACCGGCAGATCAGCCAGCTGGAGGTGGCCCAGGGCTCGCGTGGACGGGGGGCGGGGCAGCTGGACGCCTGGCACGCGGTGTACGGTCCGACCGACGAGGACGGCTATCCGCGGCGGCTATGGGATCTGGACACGGGCGTCATCGATCGGGAGGTCGCGTACTACATGCGCGACAACGGGTACGACCTGCGCCACTACGCCGAGGAGAACTGGTCGCGGATCGGTCCCGATCTGGTGGGCAAGATCCGCATCTACAACCCCGAGATGGACCACTTCTACCTGCCGTACGCGGTCTACATGATGGAGGATTTCCTGGAGAGCACGACCGATCCGTACTACGGCGGCGAGTTCATCCACGGCGCCCCGATGAAGGGCCACGGCTGGTCTCCGTTCACGAACGCCGATCTTGTCCGCCAAATGGCGGCCCATGTGGCGGACAACGCGCCGGAGGGGGCGTCTACGGCGTGGATGGGGGGCCGTTAGGGGAGAGGGCGGAGGGGTCGGGCACGGCCGGGTTGGCCGTCCCGCTGCGGCTGGGATGGCCGCCCGGGGCGCCTGCCAGAGTTCCGCGAATCCTGCCGCGGTGACCCCGGATCCCATTGGCAGCCGGCCCTGCCCGACATGGATGATGAAGCCCGGACCGCACCGGTCACCGAGGTCCTGCCGGAAGGATCGGATGCCCCGGGTCATGGCCGGGCGCTGGAATGCCAGAGGTGAAGGTCGCGTTGCGGATTCGCCACAAGTTCCGGGTAGCTGCCTCGAAGGAACCGTTGCCACAGGTCCCGAGGTGACAGTGGCTGCCCGGATCCGGTCCCGCTTTTCTTTTCCCAGACCAATGGCGCGTCACCCTTGCCGGCGGTCTCGCGTCCGGACATCGGCAACAGGTGGAGGATGGCCGCGCGTCCAGGGAGCGATTCGGTGATCCTTCGATTGAGGAGCAGGTTCTGAGAGCCGGAGAGGAGAAACTGTCCGGCTCGGCCTCGGTCCTCGTCGATGAGTTCCTTGATGTAGGGGAGCAGTCCAGGCGCGAACTGTACCTCGTCGTAGATCACGGGTGGGGGAAAGCGTGCCAGGAACGACCTGGGGTCCTCTGCGGCGGAGGCGCGAATGTCGGTGGGTTCGAGAGAGACGTAGACGTAGCCGTCGGCGAACAGGTGTTTCAGCAGCGTCGTTTTCCCGGATTGCCTGGGGCCGGTGAGGACGACGGCCGGGAATTCCCTGCAAATTTGCAGTTGAAATGCAAATATGCATGCGACACGCTTGCCCCACGTAGGGCCGAGGACCGATGATGGCTGGGAGCCTATCCATCGCTCAACCTGGTCGAATCCGGCAGCGGCCACGCATCGCCGCCTTCGGGCACCAGTCCCCGGCTCTCGATCAGATAGCGGAGAATCGCGTCGTACTCGTTGTCGGGCAAGCTGCCGGGTGCTTCGTGCGGCATGGCCACCCGCAGGTAGCGGTCGAGCTGTCCCACGGTGGAGTACGCGGCCAGGACGCCGGGCGTGACGGCGGCCCCGATCCCGTTAGGCACGTCATGGCAGTAGCTGCACCGCACCGTGTAGGCCCACTCGCCGTCGACGGCGGGGGCGGGCGGTTCGGAGTCGCCGCCGCACGCGGAGAGCGTACAAAGGGCGGCCACCCCTGCGAGCCGGGGAAGGGTCGGGCGAAACCGGCGGGTCACGCGGCCGGATACCTTCAGGCCACGTCCACCGGGTGCGGCAGCGCGACGTTCAGCAGGTAGCCCTTCTCGTTGTACACCCCTTCGAGGGGTTGCGTGTCGCCGGCCGCGTCGGTCGCACGGGTGCGGAGCATGTGCGCTCCCGGCGTCGCCGTCCACGCCAGCTCGAAGCGGCTCCATGCGTGGGGCAGCGCGGCGGACGCCCCGATCAGCCTCGCCGGCGCCCACGGCCCGCCGTCCACGCTCCACTCCACCCCCGCCACCGGTCCCTGCGGCGAGTAGGCGTAGCCCCTCAACCGCTGCATCCCGGCGGCGAGCTGTGCGGGACGCGGCAGCGCGAGGGCGCTCTTCACGCGGCCGGTGGTGATCGCCGCCCCGTCGGCGGGCGCGTACCGGTCCGCGGGCCACTCATCCCCGACCAGCACGTACGATGTCGTGTTGCTCCTCACCCACACCTTCCCCGTAGCGACCTCGATCCGCCCCACCCACTTCACGCTGGACGATCCGACCCAGCCGGGCACGACCGCGCGCACCGGGAATCCGTGGTCCGGCGGAAGGGGCGCGCCGTTCATGGTCATGGCCAGGATCGTGTCCGGGTGCATGGCCTTTGCGACCGGCATGGGGCGGGCCCACGCCGCGTCGTCGAGCCCGACGACGTTGACGTCCACCGCGTCGTCGCGGACCCCGGCGAGAGCGAGCACGTCGGCCAGGCGCGGGCCCCCCCACTCCGCGCAGCCGATGGCCCCGGTGCCCCACTGGCTGCCGGACGCCGTGCGCCCCGTCACGGACTGGAAGAAGCCCCGCCAGTTGCCGGCGCATTCGATGTACGCGACCAGCGTCTGGCTGGGGAGCGCCCGCAGTTCGTCGAGGCTCAGCTCGACCTCCGATCGAGCCCCCGGTCCGCCCACCGACAGTACGTAGGTCGCGGGATCGACGGTGGGCGTGGGCGCGTGGTTGCGTACGAAGAACAGCTCGTTGGGTGTGATCAGGCCGCCCAGGTCCTCCAGGCGGGTTTCCAGGTTGGTGCCGTGCTGGATGAAGGGAGCGGGATCCTTGGTCCAGACGGACACGCCCGCGTCCGCGGCTGCACCGGCACCCGCGCCGCCACCCGCTGCGGCATCAGCCCCGGCAGCGCCCGCGCCTGACTCGGCCCCGCCGGCCCCCGACTCGCCGGCCCCTCCCGGCCCGCAGGCCGCCACGCCCATGCCTCCGGCGATCACCGCGAGGGCTTCTCTTCTGCTCAAGGCGTCCCGTTTCATGCCGCACAGATTAGGTGGCGGGAGGGAAGCCGGCAATGTGTACATAAAATATGTACATAAATTATGTACATTTTCGCGAGCCTGCGGCGGATGTGGCACGGACGGGCGGGTTGGCGCGGTCCCGCACTCTGGCCCTGCAGCCCCCGCGTCCCCACTTTGCACTGCCACGCCACAATGCAGTCGGAGGTGCAAGATGTCCGTCCGTTCTTCCCGCCTCTCCCGCCTGGCCGTCGTTCTCGCCGGCGTTTCCGCCATGTCGGCCGGCAGCCCCGAAGAGGTTTCTGCGCAGCGCCGCTTCGCCACGATCGATTCCCTGCGCCACATCCAGTCGGTTGAGCCCCGCACCGGTCCGGCCGGAACGGTGGTTGAGATCTACACCGAGAACCTGCCCCCGCAGGCAAGGATTCACGTCGGGGTCGGGGCCATGCGGGCCGGGTTTGAGGCCCTGACCGAGGCCAGTCAGGACATCTGGGGCGAGGTATCGGCGTCGGTGCGGGTCCCGTCCTACGCGAACTGGGAGCGGCCGCTGGTCTTCATCGTCTTCAACGGGGTGTTCAGTCCCATCGGGATTTCGGACCCCTTCCACGTGACGAACGAGGAAGGCATGGTGCAGCGCACCGGCCGCGTCACCGACGAGGGGCTCGAGTGCGTGACCCTGCGTGACAACGACCAGTACATGTACGCCCTCAGCGGCGATGTGGGCGGACTGCATCCCGGCGACGAGGTGGTCGTCGAGGGCGCGATCACCCTGGCGGGCCAGTGCGGAGGGGCGGACGCGATCGAGGTGGTTCGCTGGAGAGAGAGCGGCTGACTCCGCGCTGCAGCCGCGCCACGACGGCCAGTCGCCCCATTCACAAAAGTCTGGAAGGAATGATGAAGATGCGAAGCATTGCAACCCGTGCGACCCCGATCCTGCTCACCGTGCTCGCAACGGCCTGCGCGGCACCCGATTTGCCCCCGATGCAGTCGAACGGCCAGATCCACGCCTTCGAACTGGACGCGGAGACGTTCTTTCTGGCCGAGGTGGACCAGATCTCCCACGACTTCACGGTCACCGTCACGAGCCCCGACGGCGAGGTGCTGCGCGAGGTGGACGGCCGCACGCGCGGAATCGAGACCATCCGGTTCGAGACCGAAGCGGCGGGCGCCTACGAGGTCGCGATTACCGCCAGGGACACGACCGACGAGGTCGGCGAGTTCAGATTCAGCGTGCTGCGGTCGGAGCCCGTTGCCACCGATCCGGCCGCGCGGCTCGACCAGCTGATGAGTCCCTGGGACGGAGATGACCGCGCCGGCGCGATCGCCGCGGTGGTCGAGGGTGGCGAGGTGACACACGTGCACGCTGTCGGGATGGCGAACCTGTCGCACGGTATTCCGTGGCAGCGCGGCACGATCTCCAATATCGGGTCGGTCACCAAGCAGTTCACCGCGATGGGCGTGCTGACGCTCCAGGCGCAGGGCAAGATGTCACTCGACGACGACATCCGGACGCACATCCCCGAACTTCGCGACTTCGGTACGCCGATCACGATCCGCAACCTGCTTAACCACACGGGCGGCTACCGCGAGGTCTACAACCTGCTGCCGATCGGGGGCCACCAGGGCGAGGACGCGTTCGCCCGGGAGCGCGCGATCTCCATCGTGCAGCGCCAGCCCGAGTTGCAGGCGCTCCCCAACACCGAGTGGAACTACAACAATACGGGCTACATCCTCATCTCGCTCGCGATCGAGCGGGTGAGCGGAGAGTCGTTCGCGGACTACATGCGCGAGAACGTCTTCGAGCCGCTGGGCATGGTGGACACCCGCGTCAAGATGGTGCAGGGCGAACTCATTTCCGGCAGCGCCCAGGGCTACACGGCCGAGGCGGGCGGCGGATACCGGACGACACGGGATCTCGCGGCGTCGGCGGGCGCGGGAGGCGTGTACACGACCGTTGACGACCTGACGCGCTGGATGCTCAACTACCGCGACGCGACGGTCGGCGGGGCGGAAGCCATCGAGGCCATCACGACCACGGCTGTCCTGGAGTCGGGCGACTCAACGGGCTACGGGCTGGGGCTCGGCCTGGGCGAACAGCGCGGCCGCACCCTGTACTCGCACACGGGCGGCGACATCTCGCACCGGGCCTATCTGAGCTACTACCCGGAGCTGGAGAGCGGCGTGATCGTCATGAGCAACAACGCGGCCTTCGATCTGACGCTGGGTGGGGAAATCGGCGAGATGTTCCTCGCGGAACACTTCGACGAAGAGGAGGAGGAGGACGAAGCGGAGACTGACGCCGACGAAGCCGCGGACGAGGATGCGGGCATGTCGGACGCGCGGAAGGAAGCGATCACCGGGGACTGGAGCCTCGAGGTCCAGGGCATTTCCCTGGCGATGTCGGTTGCCCTGGAGGACGGTGACGTGTTCGTCGATGTGCAGGGCCAGGGGCGGTCGGTGGCGCGGCCGACTTCTGACTCGACACTCGAACTCGCGTCCGTGAGCGCCGAGTTCACCTTCGATTTCGAGGCCGACGGTACCACGAGTACCGGGACGCTGGTCCAGTCCGGACTCGAGATATCGATGCGGAGGGTGGATCGGGCCGGACCGGGCGAGGAGTACCTTGGGGCGTACGTCGGGCGGTACTACTCCCAGGAGCTGGAGACCTTCTACGACGTAGCGGTCGAGGACGGCGGCCTGGTCCTGCACCACATCGAGATGGCTGAACCGCTGGCGATGCAGCACACGGACGGAGACGAGTTCTCGACGGCGGTGATCTACCTCAACACCATCGCGTTCGAGCGCTCCGTCGCCGGGAGCGTCACCGGGTTTACCGTGTCGAACGGCCGGACCAAGGGGGTGCGGTTCGGGAAGATGTGAGGGTCCAGCGCCCGGCCGGGCTCCCCGATTACCCCACCGGCTCCAGCCTCACGATCGGGGTCTCGCCGTCGCCGCGGGCCTCGAGGGCGACGTAGATGAAGCCGTCCGGGCCCTGGCGGACGTCGCGCACGCGGCCCATCCCGCTCAGGATCGTCTCGCTCGCGACGACCTCCCCGTCCTCGATGGTCAGCCGATCGATGCGCTGGCCCGCGAGTCCTCCGGCGAACAGGTTGCCCTGCCACCCTGGAAACTGGTCGCCGGTGTAGAAGGCCAGCCCGGACGCGCCGATCGACGGCACCCAGATGTGCTCCGGCTGCTCCATGCCCTCCATGTGCGTCGCTTCGTGGATGGCGCTCCCGGACCGGTAGTTCACGCCGTAGCCGATTACCGGCCAGCCGTAGTTGGCGCCCGGGGTCGAGACGTTCACTTCGTCCCCGCCCTGAGGGCCGTGCTCGGTGGACCACACGGCGCCGGTGCCGGGCTGGATCGCCAATCCCTGCGGATTGCGGTGGCCGTAGCTCCAGATCTCGGGCCGCGCCCCTGCCTGTCCCACGAACGGGTTGTCGTCGGGGATGCTGCCGTCGTCGTGCAGCCGCACGATCACGCCATGGTGGTTCGAGATGTCCTGGGCCGGGTGGGCCGCGAGGTCGCCGCGCGGGGGCGCCTGCCGGTCGCCGACCGAGAGGAAGAGGTAGCCCTGGTCGTCGAAGGCGAGCTTGCATCCGTAGTGGCCGTTGCCCTCGGAGACCGCCTCGAAGATCTCGTCGGTCATGGTGAAGCGGTCGTTCTCGAAGGTGCCGCGGATCACGGACGTCGTGCCGCCCGCCGAGTTGCCGGTGGCCTTGGAGTAGCTGATGTAGATCAGGCGGTTGGTCGCGAAGTCCGGGTGGGGGAGGACCTCCAGCAGTCCGCCCTGGCCCCGCGCCACGACTTCGGGGATGCCCTGGACCGGGTCGGGGAGGAGCACGCCGTCGCGGACGATGCGCAGCGTGCCGCCCCGCTCGGTGACCAGCATGTCGCCGTCGGGGAGGAATGCGATGGACCAGGGCACGACGAAGCCGTCGGCGACGGTGACGACGCGATAGTCGTGCAATGCCGTGCGCATCACGTCGGATTGGGCGCTGGCGGGGGACGCGGCCAGGAAGAGGCTGGCAGCCACTAGTAGGGCGAAGGTGGTGCGGGACGTTTTCATAATGCCTCATCTGGGTTGGGTCCGGTCCGGGGTGGCACCGGACCATCTCGGATTGCAATCGCAGAAGAAAACGCTAGGCAACGCTCCGCTGTTGCGCTAGGGCTGAACTCTCCGCGGCGGGCAAAGCGAAGGACGCCGGCATGCTCGATCGGGCGTTGCCCCGGTGGGGGTGCAGTCTCTTCCGCCACCCGCACTACGAACTCAGCAGCGTTACCAGCTCGCCCAGCTCCGCGTCCCACCCCTCCGTGTTCTGGCGATAATGCAAATCGGTGCGGAAGCCCGTCTCGCGAAGGCGCAGGGTTGTGCCGCCGCCCTCACGCGGGGTGAGGGTCCACTCGACACGGGTTGCGGGGGCATCCTCGAAAGCCACGCCGGGATCATGCACCCAGCTCCACACGAGTCGCCGGGGTCGATCGACTTCCTCGACCCGCATCGCGTAGCGACCGTGGTTTTTCCACGTCATGAATGCGTCGCCGCCCGGCCTCAGGTCGAACTCGGCTTCGTCCCCGAACCAGCGCGCCAGCTCCGCCGGGTCGGTGATCGCCCGCCACACCCTGTCCACGGTTACGTCGAGTTCCAGCACCTTCTCGATCGTCCGCTCGCTCATCTTCCAGCTCCTTCAGGAAGTTTCGCGGGCTCGTGAGACCCGCACCATCCATTCCAGCGACCGGTTGCCGACTTCGACGTCGGTGCCCGAGTACGCCCCGGTCATCCCGTGCACCAGGCGGGCCTCTATTTCGGCCACCCAGGTGCCCCCGAGCCGAGCCCCGGCCCCAGCGGAAGCCGCAACGTTGAGGACCGAGTCGTATTCATCCGCCAGGACCTGCGCCAGCACCGGGTCCTCGCGGCTCCGGACCAGGTAGTCGAGACCGGGACCCGCGGCCGCGAAGATGTGCAACGGCCCAAGACTTCCGGCCACCTTGGCCTGCAGGAGGAACGTCAGGTAGTCGCTCCGCACCTCGCCGTCGAGCCCTTCGCCCCGATGGTCGCTGGACACGAAGCCGCCGCGCTGCGCGAATCCCCCTTCGGCCCGTACCCGGAGCGCGCCCGCCGGCGTCCGCGTGTCGATAAAGGCGCCCAGCATGAAGCCCGGGCGCGGGGATGTCTCGACGGGCGGGCTCCAATCCTGTTCGGATTCGGTGCGACCCGCGAAGACGCCGGTCAGGCGTCCCGCGTCCTGGCCGCGGGCCGGTTCAACGGCGGCCAGGAGCGCGACAGCCACGGCCGCCGCTGGAAGCGCCGCCATGAGGGCCAGCCCCCGCGGCCGGGCCCGTGCGGGGATGGAGTCCCTCCCGACGACACCCCGTCCCCCGTGCCGGCCTCTGCTTGACGCGCCCGCCGCCGTGACCGAATACATGAATACCTGCCGCTGAAGAGTTGCGCGGAAACCTGCATCAATCATACCGAAGAGGGGCCCCATGTCACCCGGTCACGACAACGACGCAACACGCTTCCACGGTGCGCGACGGTGCGCGCGTTCGGCCTGGCCGTGCCTGCTCCTGCTGCTCTCGGGAGCGGTTGCGGTGCCGGGCGGGGCAATTGCCCAGGAGCAGGCGGCTTCCGGGGACATGGACGTGACCCGCTACCACCGGGCCGAGCGCCTCCTCGCGTGGAACATGAATCCCCTGATCAGCGGGGGGGCCGTCGCGCCAGAGTGGATGTCCGGCGGCAGCCGCTTCTGGTATCGCAACCAGACCGCTTCCGGGGCCGAGTTCGTGGTCGTCGACCCGGATCGACGGTCGCGCGCGCTTCTCTTCGACCACGATCGCCTTGCGGCGGCAATGTCGCTTGCGGCCGACACCGCCTTCGACGGAAGCAAACTGCCGTTTCGCACCTTCGAGTTCGCGGATGGCGAGGGGTCCATCCGCTTCAACGCCAACCAGCGAGGGTTTACCTGTGACATTGGCGCCTACGCGTGCGAGACCGGCGACACCCTGGTCAACCGCACGCCCTTCGTGCGCTCTCCCGACGGCCGTCACGAGGCGTTCGTGCACGAACACAACCTGTGGATGCGTCCCGCCGAGGGGGGTGACTCGACCCAACTGACCATGGACGGCGAAGAGTACTGGGCGTATGGGACGACCGCGCCGCGTCCTTCGCTCATCATTGCATCGATCCCCACCCGTCCCGTCCTCCAGTGGTCTCCCGACTCGAGGCGGATCGCGGTCCAGCGGATGGACGAGCGCAACGTGGAGCACATGCCGATCTATTCGGCAACCACACAGCGGCCCAAGCTCTACACCTATCCGTACGGTCTTCCGGGAGACTCGGTCATCTCCACCTTCGACATCCATGTGATCGACGTGGAGAACCGGGAAAACCTGAAGCTCCGGACCGAACCGCAGCCCTACATGACCTTTACGGCTACCGGAGTGCGCGACTCCACCTGGGTGACGGTGAAGTGGAAGGAGGGTGGTCGGCGCCTGTACTACATCCGGGGTTCGCGCGGCGGGAAGAGCGTCACCCTGTACGAAGCCGACCTCGAGACCGGCGAGGCCCGCACGATCATCGAGGAGACCCGCGCCACCCACGTCGAACTCAACCTCGATCTCATCGGGGGCTACCCCAACTGGGACGTCATCAACGACGGCGAGGACGTGCTCTGGTTCTCGGAACGGGACGGCTGGGGGCACCTCTACCGCTTTGACGGCAACGGCGAGATGAAGGGCCGCGTCACGGAGGGACCCTGGACCTTCGGGGACCTGCTGCACGTCGACGAGGACGCGGGACGGGTCCATTTCACCGCACGCGGCATGGAGGAGGGGCGCATCCCGACCATGGCCGACCTGTACGCCGTCAACCTGGACGGCACCGGCCTCACCCGGCTCGCCGGCGACGACGGCGACCACACCGTGCGCGCCACCCCCGACGGCCGCCATTTCGTGGATTCGTACTCGAGCCCCGACACGCCCCCGGTGAGCGTCGTGCGCGACCGCGCGGGCCGGGTCGTGCTGGAACTCGAACGCGCCGACGTCTCGCGCATGGAGGAGGTCGGCTGGTCCGCGCCCGAGATCTTCGAGTACAAGGCGCGGGACGGGGTGACGACCATGTACGGGCTCATCTACAAGCCCTCCGACTTCGATCCCGACAAGGTCTACCCGGTGGTGGAGTACATCTATCCGGGTCCCTTCATCGGCAGCGTGGGGCGGTGGAACTTCGGCGGGGGCGTACTCGGAGGCGCGTTGCGCGGCGACCAGGACGCGCTGGCCGAGCTGGGGTTCATCGTCGTCCAGATGGACCACCTGGGCACGCCGTTCCGCTCCAAGGCCATCCAGGACAACTACTGGGGCAACATGGGCGACAACGGGATCCCCGACCATGTCGCCGCGGTCAAGCAGCTTGGCGCCCGCTACCCGTGGATCGACCTGGACCGCGTCGGCATCTATGGGCACTCCGGCGGCGGTTTCGCGTCCACCGACGCCATTCTCCGCTACCCGGACTTCTACAAGGTGGCGGTGTCCACCTCCGGCAATCACGACAACCGGAGCTACCACGCCGCCTACGCGGAGAAGTACCAGGGGCTGCTGGTGCGTGATACGGTTGCGGGCACGGACAACTACGCCAATCAGGTCAACGCCTCCCTGGCCGGCAATCTGAAGGGGAAACTCTTCCTCATGACCGGAGACATGGACGACAACGTGCACCCCGCCATGACGCTGCAGGTGGCCAACGCCCTGATTGCCGCGAACAAGAGTTTCGACTTTCTGGTTCTCCCGAATCGCGGCCACGGTCTCGACGAGCCCTATGTAATCCGCCGCCGCTGGGACTACTTCGTCGAGCACCTGCTGGGGATGAAGCCGCCGCCGGACTACCAGATTCAGCCACCACCGGGTTGAGGAAATGACTGTGACGACACGTCGGACACGATCCGGACCGGCCCACGCCGCGAAAGCGCGCCCCGCTCTCGCCCGTGCAAGCCTCACGGCACTGAGCATCCTCGCCGCCGCTGCCCTGTCGGCCGTAACGCTTGCCGACGCCGCGGCCCAGGCCCGCGTCACCGAGGAAGTCCGCGTCCTCGACACCTATCCGTTCTCGGACCCCGACCCCGTGCCGATCCTGGCTAGCGACCGCAGGCTGTACCCCTATCACGCCTTCCGCGGGTACTCGGCGACCTCCGAGCCGCGCGAGTGGAAGGTGTTGAAGCTGGAGAACGACCTGATCGAGGTGTACGTGCTGCCGGAAGTGGGGGGGAAGGTGTGGGGCGGGGTGGTCAAGGAGACGGGACATGAATTCATCTACCGCAACGAGGTCATGAAATTCCGCGACATCTCGCTGCGGGGGCCGTGGACCTCGGGCGGGGTCGAGTTCAACTTCGGGGTGATCGGCCACACCCCCGCCACCGCCACTCCGGTCGACTACACGGTGCGCGAAAACGCGGACGGGAGCGTGAGCGCCTTCGTCGGGGCGATGGACCTGCCCTCGCGCACGCACTGGCGCGTCGAGATTCGCCTCCCCCCCGACCGAGCCTACTTCGAGACGCGCGCCCTGTGGTACAATCCCACCCCCCTCGAGCAGCCCTACTACAACTGGATGACCGCGGCGGCGTTCGCCACGCAGGATCTGGAGCTGTTCGTCCCGGGGAACTCCTACCTGGAGCATTCGGGGCGCGAACGGCCCTGGCCGGTCGACGAGTCGGGACGCTTTCTGCCGCTCTACCGCAACAACGCCTTCGGCGGGAACAAGTCGTATCACGTCGTCGGCGAGCTCAACGACTTCTTCGGCGGCTACTACCACGACGACGGCTACGGGTGGGGGCACTGGTCCCGCTACGAGGACATGCCCGGGCAGAAGATGTGGCTCTGGTCGCTCGCCCGGGACGGGGGCATCTGGGAAGATCTCCTCACCGACACCGACGGTCAGTACGTCGAGTTCCAGGCCGGGCGGCTCTTCGTGCAATACTCGCCGGGCGACCACGTGAACCCGGTCACGCAGGCCTCCTTCGATCCGCTGTCGGCGAGCGCCTGGACCGAGACCTGGTTCCCGCTGGAGGGAACCGGCGGACTCACCGACGCGTCCCGAGAAGGGGCGATGCACGTGGAGCGGGACGGGGGCCGCGTGCGCGTGACCGTCAACGCCTTCGGCGACGTGACGGACACCCTGCACGTCTGGTCGGGAGATGACATGGCGGCGTTGGAGCCGGTCGACCTGACCGCGCTTCACCCCCTGGCGGTCGAGGTCGAGGTGGCGGAGGACAGAGCCTTCCGCGTCAGGCTCCCCGCGCTGGACCTCGACTATTCCTCGGATCCCGCCGAGCGGGCGCTGGCGCGCCCATTCGAGATGGACGCGGCGGCGTGGGAGAGCATCCCCGAGGCGGACCGGCTGGTTTTCCAGGCTCGGGAGCTGGCGAAGGGCCGCCGCTACAGCGAGGCGCGCGGCCTGTTCGAGGAGGCTGCCGAGTCGGAGCCGTGGAACCGCGGCGCACTGCTGGGGCTCGCCGATCTGGCGCTGCGCTCGGGCCGCTACGAGGAGGGGCTCGGGCACGCGCGCCGGGCCCTCCGGCTGGACACGTACGACGCCGCGGCGAACTTCATGGCCGGGAACCTCCAACGGGCCCTGGGGCGCGACACCGACGCCCGCGACGCATTCGGGTGGGCGGCCAGGGCGGTGGCGTTCCGCACCGCGTCGTACACCCGCCTCGCCGAGATCATGACGGAGGCGGGGGCGTGGGGGGAGGCGAAGCGGTACGCGCAACTCGCACGCGACTTCGACCGCAACAGTGTTCCCGCCTGGCGGCTGCTGGCGATCCATGGCCGTCGAACCGGGGATTCGGCGGGCGCCGAACGTGCCCGCGACGCGCTTCTGGAGATCGACCCCCTCCACCACTTCGTGCTGGCGGAACGCTACCTGTCCGAGCCGACGGCGACGGCCGGGGCCGGGCTCACCGGCGCGCTGCGCAGCGAGTATCCGGAGCAGTCGTTGCTGGAGCTCTCGGTGGCGTACGCGAATCTCGGTCTCGACGACGACGCCGTCGCCATACTGGATGTGGCGATCGACCAGCCTGGCGACCGGCCCCTCCTGCGTGCATGGCGGGCCTTTCTTGCGGAAGACCCCTCCGCCCTGGGAGACCCCGGTGACCTTGCCTTCGCGTTCCCCTTCCGCACCGAGACGCTTCCCGTCCTGCGCTGGGCCGCCGGAGAGAGCGACCATTGGGGGTGGGGGTATCTGCTCGGCCTCAACCTCTGGGCGCTCGACCGTGACGATGAGGCGGCCGCCGCGTTCGACGCGCTCGGGGCCCGGCCCGACTACGGCGCGGCCTATGCGGCGCGCGGATACCTTCTCGACGAGCTTCAGGGCCGCGACCCGGGACTGGACTTCCTCCGGGCGGTGGAGTTCGACCCCGAGAGCCGCATCCTGAGGATCGTGCTGATCCGCTACCTTCAACGCGAGGCGCGCTGGGCCGGGGCGTTGGAGGCTTCGGCCCGGGGCCGCGAGATGTACCCCGGTGACTTCAATCTGGACCTGCTGCATGTGCGGTCGCTCCTCAACCTGGGTGGCTTCCTCGACGCGATCGAGGTTCTGGCGGAGACGCACGTTCTGCCCTCGGAAAACGCCCGCGAGAGCCACCACCTGTATGAACTCGCCCATGTCGGCGCGGCGCTGGACGCGCTGGACGAGGACGACCATCAAGCCGCGCGCGGCTACCTCGAGGCCGCACTGCTGTGGCCCGAATCGCTCGGCCAGGGCCGCCCCTACGACCCGGACGAGCGCCTTGTCCGGTACCTGCTCGGTGTCGCGGCGGAGCGCGCGGGCGACTCGGAAGGCGCGCGCGGGGCGTTCGAGGCGGCGGCCGCGGGCGCGGCGGGGGTGGCGGACCGTCCCCTTGACCCCGGCGACCTTGCCATGATCATGGCCCTGCACGCGCTCGGCCGCGATCCCGGCGTGTCGGTTGCCGCGGCGACCGCCCGCCTCTTCCGCGACAACGCCGATGCCCTTGCCGACCTGGAGGGTCTCCTTCTTCGGCGCGCAGTGGCGCTGGCCGAGGGTCGCGCCGGAGGCAATCGATGAAGACCCTCGCCGCCGCCATGACGCTCGCCGGGGCGCTTGTTGTGGCCGCAGTCGCACCCGTATCCCTGGTGACTGCTCGCGCATCCCACCAGATCGCCCCGGAAGCCTATTTCGACCCTTCCGACGTCCCATCGGCCCCCACCCTGGAAACCGTCGTCGAGCGCTACTGCACGCGCTGCCACAATCAGCGCCGCTTCCGCGGCAACCTGTCGCTGGAGGGATTCGACGTGACCCGCGCGGCGGACAACGCCGAGACCGCGGAACGCATGATCCGCAAACTCCGCGCGGGCATGATGCCCCCACCGGGTGAACGCCGCCCCTCCGGGGATACCCTCGCGGCCCTTGCCGGGCTCATGGAAGGGGTCATCGACGAGGCGGCCGCCTCTCGCCCATACCCGGGAACACGCCCCTTCCAGCGCCTTAATCGGGCCGAGTACGCACGGGTGGTGTACGACCTGCTCGGCCTGACCGTGGACCCCGCGGAGTGGCTCCCGCAGGACCGCATCACCGCCGGCTTCGACAACATCGCAGACGCCCAGACCCTGTCACCCACATTGATGGACGCCTACCTGAACGCGGCCAGCGACGTTGCACGGCGTGCCGTCGGGGACCGGGACGCGGCGACCGCCGCGGTCACCTACACCAATCCTCCCACCGTCTCCCAGCACGAATGGGAGCGGGTTGAAGGCGCGCCGTTCGGGACCCGGGGTGGCATCAGCGTCCTCCACTCCTTCCCTGCCGACGGCGAATACACCTTCGAGATGACCTTCATGTCGGGGTGGGGCGAGCGCTTTCACGACATCGACATCTCGATCGCCGGGGAGCGCGTTGAGCTGCTCCGATACGGCGGGGACATCGACTTCCAGGGCCGCAAGGACTTCCCCATCCGCACCGAGCCGATCCTGATCCGCGCGGGCGAGCACCGGGTCACGGCCGCCTTCGTGCGCAGGATGGACGGACCGTACGAGGACCTGATCCGTCCCAACGACTGGTCGCTCACCGGGACGGAGACCAGCTACGGCACGACATCGCTCCCCCACCTCATGAGCCTCACCCTGGAGGGGCCGCACAACCCCACGGGCGTGTCGGACTTCGAGGCGCGGCGCCGGGTGTTTTCCTGCAGACCCACCTCGGCGCGGGAGGAGGAGCCGTGCGCCCGCGAGATCATCGCCCGGCTCGCCACCGGCGCGTACGGCCGGGAGCTGGACGGCGACGAAATGGACGATCTCGTCGACTTCTTCCGCCTGGGCGCCGAGGACGGCGGCTTCGAGGCCGGGATCAGGACCGCACTGGAGGCGATCCTCGTCAGTCCGCACTTCCTCTTCCGCATGGAGCGCGAGCCACGCGACGTCCGCCCGGGCGAGGTGTACGCGCTGGCCGGAGACGACCTCGCGGCCCGCCTGTCCTTTTTCCTGTGGGGAACCAACCCCGACCGCGAGCTGGTGGACGCCGCCGGGGACGGCCGCCTTGCCGACCCCGATGCGCTCGAAGCGCAGGCCCGCCGGCTCCTCGCCGACCCCCGCGCCGAGGCCCTGGCCACGCGCTTCGCGTCGATGTGGCTGCGCCTGCAGGATGTCGAGAAGGTCAGCCCCGACGCCTTCCGCTTCCCCAACTACAGTCGCCAGCTCGCCGACGCGATGCGGCGCGAGACCGAGCTTTTCTTCCATGACCTGGTGCGTGAGGACCGCAGCCTGCTGGAGCTGTACGGCGCCGAGTACACCTTCCTGAACGAGCGGCTGGCGCTGCACTATGGAATCGATGGCGTGCAGGGCGGCGAATACCGCCGCGTGTCCTATCCGGATGACCGCAGGCGCGGCGTTCTGGGGCACGGCAGCATGCTGGTGCAGACGTCGCTCGGGAACCGCACCTCTCCCGTCCTCCGCGGCAAATGGGTCATGGAGGTGCTCCTGGGGACGCCACCGCCGCCGCCGCCGCCGGACATCCCCGACCTGGAGGAAACCGAGAGCGCCCGCGACGGCAGGGTCCTCACCACCCGTGAGCGACTGGAAGCACACCGGGCGAACCCGACGTGCTCGTCGTGCCACAATCTCATCGACCCGATCGGACTTGCCCTGGACAACTTCGACGTGACGGGCCGGTGGCGGATCCGCGAGCAAGGCGCCGCGCTCGACACACGGGGCACCTTCTACGACGGCACCGGGATCGAGAAGCCGAGCGACCTGTCGCGGGCGCTCTTGAATCGCCCCATTCCGTTGGCGCGCACATTTGCCGAGAACCTCATGGCGTACGCGCTGGGGCGCCCGGTGGACTACCGCGACCAGCCTGCGGTGCGCGCGATCACATCGGCGGCGGCAAGGAACGACTACCGGCTTTCGTCGTTCATCATCGGCGTCGTGAAGAGCGACGCCTTCCGCATGAAGCAGGCCCGGGTGGTGGTGGAGGACGGGGCGGTGGGGGGCGACGATGCGACGGACGACCGCAGGCGGTAGATTCCGAAGGTGCGCTTTTCGCTGACGATATTGGAGTCGACATGCACTTCCTGACCGGCAAGGCATTGCCGCGCCGCACCTTTCTCAAGGGCGCGGGAGCGACGATAGCCCTTCCCCTCCTCGATTCCATGTTCGCGGCGGGCCGTCTGCGGGCCTCGCCGCTGGCCGACCGTCCCACTCGCCTCGTGTGCATCGAGGAGGTGCATGGCGTACCCGGCTGCAACGAATGGGGAGCGAAGCAGAACCTCTTTGCGCCGGCGACGGTGGGCAGGGACTTCGAACTCGCCGACGCCAACGTGTTGAAAGCGCTCGAACCGTGGCGCGACTCCATGACGATCGTGAGCAACACCGACGTGCGCATGGCGGAGGCGTTCGAGGCTCAGGAGGTCGGCGGTGACCACTTCCGCTCCAGCGCCGTCTTCCTGACGCAGTCCCACCCCAGACAGACCCAGGGCTCGGACATCTTCTGCGGTACGTCGCTGGACCAGCTTCATGCGCAACGCTTCGGGCAGGAGACCGCGCTGCCATCGCTGCAGCTGTGCATCGAGCGGACCGACAAGGGTGGGGGTTGCGACTACAACTACTCGTGCTCCTACACCGACTCGATCAGCTGGGCGTCACCGACCGAGCCGCTGCCGATGATCCGCAGCCCGCGAACGGCCTTCGACATGCTCTTCGGAGCAGGTGGCACGGTGGAGGAGCGCGCCCGCCGCCGCCGCACCCACAGCAGCATCCTGGACTGGGTCGCGGCCGAGGTGGCCGACATGAAGCGCGAGCTGGGCGCGGTGGACCGGCGCCGGGTGGACCGCTACCTGGACAGCGTGCGCGAGATCGAGCGGCGCATCCAGCGCGTCGAGGCGCGCAACGCCAGCGGGGAGCAGCGGGAGTTGCCGGGCGCGCCCCCGGGGGTGCCGGATTCCTTCAGCGAACACATGCGCCTGATGTTCGACCTGAAGGTGCTGGCGTTCCAGACCGACACGACCCGGGTGGTCGCGTTCAAGACCGGGCGCGACGCTTCCAACCGCAGCTTCCCGGAGAGCGGTTCCGACAGGGCCTTCCACCCCGCGTCGCACCACGGCGGCCGCGAGAAGAACATCCTCGAGTTCAACCGGATCTGCCAGTACCGAACGGGCCAGATGGCCTACTTCCTCGAGCGCCTGGGTGAGACCATGGATGGGGACTCCAGCCTTCTGGACCAGTCCATGATCATCTGGGGTTCGCCGATGGGCGACGGGAATCTCCACAACCACCGCCGCTGTCCCCTGGTGGTCCTGGGCGGCGCCAACGGCGTGCTGGCAGGCGGCCTCCACCTCAAGGCGGCGACAGGCACGCCGATGGCCAACGTCTTCACGTCATTGCTGCACAAGCTGGGCCACGACGACATGGAGCGGTTCGGTGACGCGACGGGCGAGTTCTCGCTCACCGACGCGGTCGCGCCGTGAGAAAGCCCGGGCGGCGGGGCCGTACGGTGGCTTCGCGGCTGTTGTTCGCGTCGGTTCTCCCGTGGCTGATCGTCACGCCGGGGGTGGCGCTGGGACAACACGGCTCCCGCGTCGCCGACGCGGCCCAGCGGGGCGACCTGGACGCCGTGCGCCAACTCCTGCGCGACGGAGCCGACGTGAATGCGGCCCAGGGAGACGGGATGACGGCGCTGCACTGGGCGGCGGAGCGGGGGGACGAGGGGCTCGCCGAAGCGTTGATCTACGCCGGCGCCAGGGTGGACGCGGGGACCCGGATCGGCCACTACACGCCGCTGCACCTGGCTGCCCGCGGGGCCCGCGTCCCGGTCGTGAGACTGCTCCTCGAGGCCGGCAGCGACCCGGCGGCACCGACCACGAACTCGGGCGCCTCCCCGCTGCACCTGGCCTCGGCTGCAAGCGACCCGCTCGTGGTTGCGGAACTCGTCGAGTGGGGTGCCGACGTGAATGCGCGGGAAGCGGCGTGGGGACAGACACCCCTCATTTTTGCGGCCGCAAACAACCGGGTCGCGGTCATTCGCGCTCTCCTGCAGGCCGGCGCCGATCCGTCGCTTGCCGCCCACTCGGTGGACGTGGAGGAACAGGCCAGGGCGGATGGGGCGGCCGAACGCCGACTCGGCGAGTTCCTGGAGGCATTCAAGGAGAAGGAGGGCGGGGGACCGGACTGGCAGCCGACGCCCAGCCAGGTCCAGGCGGCGATCGAGGCGTCGCGCGAGATCCAGCGCAGGTGGCCCGACGTCCCCGATCCGGCGGACGACGGCGGGGAGAGCGAGGACGAAGCCCCCGATAGCGCGACGGCCGCTGCCGACACCACCGCTGCCGCTACCGTCGAGGCGGACCCTGCGGAGGCAGCCGACACTGCCGCCGCCGGGCCCACGGCCATGGACACGGCTGCCGCCACCGACGCGGCCATGATGGACACGGCTGCCGCCACCGACGCGCCCACGGACACGGCCGACGCGGCCCCCCGGCCCATGTCCTACGCGCAGCAGGTGGGCTCCTGGGGCGGACTCACGCCGCTCCTGCATGCGGTCAGACAGGGGCACGCCGAGGCGGCCGCGACACTGCTCGACGGTGGAGCGGACATCGATCAGCCCTCGGGTGGCGACGAGACCACCCCGCTTCTCATGGCAGCCGTCAACGGCCAGTTCGACCTCGCACTGGAGCTGCTCGATCGAGGAGCCGACCCGAACCTGGTCAGCCGCGCGGGGACCACGCCCCTGTTCGCCGTGATCGAGCGACAGTGGGCTCCGAGGGCGTCCTACGCCCACCCCACCGAGCACGAGCAGCAGCATGCCACCCACCTGGACGTCCTCGAAGCGCTGTTGAACGCCGGCGCGGACCCCAATGTGCGCCTGAACAGCCACCTCTGGTACATGGAGTACACCTTCGGCGTCCTCAGGGGCAGCGGCATCAACCTCCAGGGCGCCACGCCGTTCTGGAGGGCCGCCTATGCGCTCGACGTGGACGCCATGCGGATCCTCAAGGAGCACGGGGCCGATCCGCACATCCCGACGACGAAGCCCCCGCAGCGGCGCCGCCGTCCCCCCGCGCCCGCGCCGGCGGAGCAGGAGGAGGCCGGGAAGGAAGCGGAGCAGGAGGTGACCGAGGGGGAGGTAGCCGAAACGGCTGAGGCCGAAGAGGACGAGCCCGCCTTGACCAAGGGCAACGCGGAGGGCGAAAGCGCCGAAGAGGAGGCCGAGCAGGCCGCCGCGGACGAAGACGAGGACGAGGACTTCTCGGGCGTTGTGCCCGTGCCCGTCGGCGGTCCCCACATCTTTCCGATTCACGCCGCGTCAGGCGTGGGCTACGGACAGTCTTTCGCAGGCAACGCTCACCGCCATGTTCCGGACAACTGGCTGGCGGCGGTCAGATTCCTGGTCGAGGAGTGCGAGGCGGACGTAAACGCTCGGGACGCGAACGCCTACACGGCGCTTCATCATGCCGCCTCCCGGGGCGACAACGAAGTGGTGCTCTATCTGGTGGACCACGGTGCCGACGTGACCGTGCTGAGCCGGAAGGGCCAGACCACCGCCGACATGGCCAACGGCCCGATCCAGCGGCTTCAGCCCTTCCCGGCGACGGTTGCGCTGCTGGAGGAACTCGGGTCGAGCAACAACCACACGTGTCTGTCGTGCCAATAGAACGGGTCAGCCGCGAAGGGCGGAACGGCTAGCGCCTCAGGAACCGATCCCCAGTGCCTCCGCCACCTCCTGGGCAACCCGCAGTTCGAGCACGCCCCTCGACTGGCAGTGGACCGGATTGCCGCTCACGCCGCGAGGCTCGCCCCAGGCATCGACCAGGGTCAGCACCTCGGTGCCGTCCTCACCCTTGGACGTCAGCTTCGTCGTCACCAGAAGGGTGATCTCGAACAGGTTGGCGAGGGCCCCCGAAAGGTCGCTGCCGCAGTCCACGAAGGTGTTCATGCGGTCCCCGCCGACGCGCCTTGCGCTGTACCCGGGGTTGCCGATCTCCATTGTACGCGGATTGGAAGCTGTCACGGGGATGTCCAACTGAGCGTATACGCCCCCGAGAACACTCCACACGACCTCCGCTTCGGCCGCGACCACGCGGGCGCCGACGCCCGGTTCGTTATAGATCTCCACCGGCGCGTAACCGCCGACCCGCATGACGGTCCGTGTCTGTTGCGGCGTCGGCTCCGACGCATCGTCCGTGCCGGAGGTGCCGGACGCGCATCCGGCGGTGGCCGCCAGCGCGGCGACTGCCAGAGTCCGGAGGGGGTGCAGGCTGGAAGCACCGATGCAAAAGCGTGTCGATTTCATGGCGATTCTCCGGTGTGACGGTCGATTCGGCTTCGGGACGAAATCAATGGTAAGGCGGTGGACAAGGGCTGTCCATCGGTCAGGAACCGAGTCCCAGGGCCTCTGCCACCAGCTGGGCTATACGCAGTTCGAGCACTCCCCGGGACGCGCAGTGGATCCTGTTCCCGCTCACCTCCCGGGGTCGCGCGGAAGCGTCGACTACGGATCGCACCTGGGTGCTGTCGGGCTCCCTGGCCGTGAGCACCGTGATCACCGAGAGGGTGACTTCGTACTGATCCGCGAGCCGGCCCGTCATGTTGTTGCCACAGTTGAAGAAGGTGCTCATCCGGTCGCCACCCACGCGCCGGGGCCGGTAACCCGTGTTTCCGATCTCCATCGTACGCGCGTTGGATGCTTCCACGGGGATGTCCAATTGCCCGTAGACGCCGCCCAGTACACCCCACACCAACTCCGGCTTCGCGGGGATGGTCATGGTTCCCACTCCCGCCTCGTTGACGAGTTCCACCGGGATGTAGCCGTCGATGCTCACCAGCGTTCGACGCGCCACCGATGCTGGTATGGAGTCTTCCGAGGAGCCGGAAGCACACCCCCCGGCACCCGCTGAGACCAGGATCGCCGCCACCACCAGGAGTCTGCGGCGGGGAAGGGTCGGCCAGCCGGGTGGAACGCGTCTCTCTCTCACGGCAGATCCTCTTGTTGTGGGCGTTCACGTCGGAGAACGGTCTTCCGTCCTTCTACACCGCGGTTCCCGTGCGAGTTCGCCTATCGCGATCCCGCCGGACGCGCCACCGCCTCGGATTCGAAGATGACCAGCCCCGCTCGCCCCAGCGCCGCCCGGGCACGCTCCATCCAGGACGATCTGCGCACCAGTACCAACTCAAGGTACGGGGGCGGCGGTACCCCGTCCACGATCCTGATGAAGTGGACGTCGCCGAGTTCCGCCGGGTGGTCGATCTCGAAGCCGCGACCGGCCCAGGAGAAGCGAATCCGATCAGCCTGCCGGAAATCTGCGGCTCTCCAGCGCTGCTCGATGTAAACCTCGTCTTCCACCGCGTAGTGATCCGGTCCGACGCGGTCGCCGTGACGGTAGTAGGCCGGCTCGAAGTCCGACCCGCCAAAGCGGAGAAACGTCTGCTCCATGGCGTAGTCCACACCGACCAGATCGTCCTGGTCCGCGAGCGATTCAAGGTGGTGGCGCAGCTCGTGAGTCAGCGTTTCCCAGATCTGATCGCGCCAGTCGAACGCCGGATCGAAGTCGGCCAGCGCCCGGAACGATCCCCAGTGGAGAAGGACAAGCGACCGGACCGTGTCGGGTCCGTCCCAGCCCGAGGGATACGACTCGGTCACGCACTCCCCGAGGGTGTACACGCCCGGGAAGCGGGGGTGCGGGAGGGCGGCGCGGTGGACGGTGAGGCCGTCGACGCCTTCCCGGTACCGCTCCGGAATCGCTTCGAAGACGCGGGCGGCTTCCTGCTCGAAGGAGTCGAAATCCATAGCTTAGCTTACACCTTCTGATCCCGGCCGCCGTCCGCCGGGGCAGGAAACCCCTCGCCCGGGACGAATGGAGGCCGGATTGAAATCACCACGGCCAGGTCGTAAGGCCGCCATGATTTTCATCCTGATCACGGTGTTCATCGATGTGCTCGGCATAGGCATCATCATCCCCATACTTCCCGAGTTGATCAAGGAGTTCGCCGGGGGCAGCACCACCGTGGCGGGACGCTGGTTCGGCGTTCTCGCCGCCACCTACGCCGTCACGCAGTTCTTCTTCGCACCGATTCTGGGGGCTCTCTCGGACCGCGTGGGTCGCAGACCGGTGATCCTCATCTCCCTCTTTGGCCTGGGAGTGGACTACATCATCATGGGGTTCGCCCCCTCGCTCGGGTGGCTCTTCGCGGGCAGGCTGCTCGCCGGCGTCATGGGTGCGAGCATCACCACCGCGAATGCCTACATCGCCGACGTGTCCAAGCCCGAGAACCGGGCGAGGAACTTCGGCCTCATCGGCGTCGCCTTCGGCCTGGGGTTCATCTTCGGGCCCGCGCTGGGCGGGATCCTGGGCGGAATCGACCTGCGGCTCCCCTTCTTCGCCGCCGCGGGCCTCGCGCTGGTCAACTGGCTCTACGGCTTCTTCGTCCTCCCCGAATCGCTCCCGCCGGAGAATCGGGACGAGTTCAGATGGGCGAAGGCGAATCCGGTCGGAAGCGTCGCGGTGCTGCGCTCCTATCCGCTCGTCGCGGGACTGGCCACCTCCTTCATCTTCATCATCCTGGCACAGCGGGGACTGGAGACCGTCTGGGTGCTCTACACCGGCCACAAGTTCGGGTGGGATGCGCGGGCCAACGGCCTCTCGCTCGCGCTGGTGGGCATCATGGCCACCATTGTGCAGGGCGGCCTCGTCCAGCCGGTGATCAAGCGCTTCGGCGAACGGCGGGCGATCCTGGGCGGCCTCGTGATCGCCGTGATCACCTACCTGGGTTACGGGATGGCCACGGCGGGCTGGATGCTGCTCGCGTTCATCGTCTTCGGGTCGATCGGAGGTGTGGCCGGACCCGCGATCCAGGGCCTGGTGGCGGGCACCGTGGCTCCGCACGACCAGGGCAAGGTGCAGGGCGCGATCCAGTCGCTGATGAGCCTGACGGCCATCGTCGCGCCACTGCTCTTCACGGCGGGGCTGTTCAGCTACTTCACCTCGGAAGCGGCGCCCGTCGAGTTGCCGGGAGCGCCGTTCCTGCTCGGCGCGGTGATGTATGCGGCCGCGTTCCTCTTCCTGCGGCGGCTGTTCCGGAAGTTCCCGGGGTAGGGGGAGGTTCGCCGTTCGTTCGCCAATGCTGCCGCCGGGACCGCAGGGTCAATGGACCCCCACCCCCAGCTGCCCCAGCAGGAACGCCAGCTCCATCGCCGAGTTCCGCACGCTGCGGCTGAACGTCCTTCCACCCGCGTGCCCCGTACGCGGATCGTAGTCGAGGATCACGGGCAGCCCGGACGCCGTCGCCGCCTGCAGCCGCGCAGCCATCTTCCGCGCCTGCAGAGGTGGGACCCGCGTGTCCAGGTCGCCCTGGGTCAGCATCACCGCCGGGTAGCGCACGCCGTCGCGCACATTCTGATACGGCGAGAAGGTCCGCAGCACCTCGAACTCGTCCGCGACCGCCGCGTTCCCGTACTCCAGCAGCGCGGGCATGTTGTTGGCGTGGGTAAACTGGTTGAAGCGCACCATGTCGAGGTCGGGGAGGCCGGCGAAGACTGCGCGGTAGAGGTCGGGCCGCCTGGTCAGGGCGCTGCCGACGAGCAGCCCGCCGTTGCTGACGCCCCGGATCGCGAGGCGGTCCGGGTTGGTGTAGCCGTTGTCGATCAGCCACTCGGCGGCCGCGATGAAGTCGTCGAAGACGTTGGGCTTGTTTTCGAGCATGCCCGCCCGGTGCCACGTCTCGCCGAACTCGCCGCCGCCCCGGAGCGTCGCCAGCGCGTAGACGCCGCCCTGTTCCATCCACGCCGCCGCGCCCGCGTTGAACCGCGGCAGGTTGTTGGAGTTGAAGCCACCGTATCCGTAGAGCAGCGTCGGCGTATCCCCGTCCGGCTCGTATCCCCGCCGGTGCGCCAAATACATGGGCGCCTCGGTCCCGTCCGCGGAGGTGTACCAGATCTGGCCGACCTCGTAGTCCGCACCGTTGAAGGGCACCGCCGACGGCAGCCACGGCTCGGTCTCCATCGTCTCCAGATCGATCTTCAGGATATGGGAGGGTGTGACGAGGGACATGAGGGTGAGCAGTCCAGCCCCGTCGCCCCACGGGCGCAGCGTGGCCACATGGTGTTCGGGAAGGGGGATTTCCCCGGTCATCGTCCCGTCCATGTCGTAGCGCACGATCCGCGAGGCCACGTTGTGGAGGTGGTCGGCGTAGATCTGCCCGTCGATGATCTGGTAGCCGGTAAGCAGGTCCTCGCGCTCGGGCAGCACCTCGCGCCAGTTCGCGGGATCGGGGTCCGGGTTGGCAGGGTCCACCGCGACCACGCGGTTCAGGGGCGCGTCGAGATTCGTGAGAAGGAAGAGCTCGCCGTCGACGAAGCGGGTGCGGAAGCGTGCGGGAGCACCGACGATGACCGGCACCGGCTCGCCGCCGGCCTGCACGTCCTGGATGTACACGTCCGTGCGCGCCCAGCCGTGCTGCACGGTGTACACCATGTAGCGGCCGCCGCCGCCCCGGGAGAAGCCGATGAACTTCTCGGGACCGTGACCTTCGCCGAAAAGCTCGGTGTCGTACGCCAGGTCGGTGCCCAGTACGTGATGCCTGACCCGGCCCCCGGTCTCCCGCGACCGGCTGACGTAGTGGAACCCCGTTCCCTCGAGGTCGAAGGATGTGCCGCCGTAGAGGAAGTTGGGCAGCCGGTCGGGCAGGTCCTCGCCGGTCGTCAGGTCGCGGATCCGGATCATGACCTCGTCCTGCCCCCCGTCGCGGATCGCGTACATCATGAGGTTCCCGTCCGGCGAGAAGTCGCGAATGCTCACGCTCGTGGTGCCGTCGGGATGGATGTCGAGCGGGTCGATCACGACCTCGAAGTCGCCGCTCGGATCGATCGGGTCGTACTCGCGCTCCTCGGGCGCGGGTCGGCGGTAGATCGCCGCCACCTCCCGGCCCGGCCTGCGGAACGTGAAGTACTCGAAGTCGCCCGCCCGGCGCGGGAACAGGGCTCCCTGCACATCCATCAGCTCGCGCAGCCGTTCGGCCAGCTGTTGCCGGAGCGGCGTGTCGCCCACGATCTGCTCCGCGTACGCGTTCTGCGCGGCGATCCAGGCCCGCGTCTCGGGGCTGTCCTGGTTCTCGAGCCACCGGTAGTCGTCCGCGATGGCGACACCGTGCAGCGTATCGACCACGGGGTCGCGCGCGGTGTCGGGCGGGGGCGGCCAGGGGGAGCCGCAGCCCAAAGCGAGGGTGAGCCCGACGGTGGCGAGGGCCGCCGCCGCGGGCCGGCGCGAGAAGCGGTGGGGCGGTGCGGGGAAGCGGAGGCGGACGGTCTGGCGACTGGGTGGGTACGGCATGATCGGCTCCGGCTGGTGGCGCCGCGCGGTTGCGGATCGCCTTGGGGCAAGGAGCCGAAGGTGACGCCCGGCGGTGCTGCGGCGCAAGGCGCGGGAGGGGCGCGGCCCCGACGTCAGATCGCCGTGCCCGTCCTTGCCGTCAGCTCCCCGTACAGGGAGCTCAGACGGGCCGTCATCGGCCCTGGGCCGCCATCCCCGATCGGGCGCCCGTCGATCTCCGTCACGCTGGCCAGCTCGCCCATCGTGCCTGTACAGAAAGCCTCGTCGGCCCGGTACGCTTCCGCAAGCGAAAGGTCCTTTGCCAACGCGGGGACGCCGTGCTCGGCGCACAGTTCGAGCACCGTCGCCCTCGTGATCCCCTCCGGGCACGCGACCGCGTGACTGGTCATGACGGTGCCGCCGTCGACCAGGAAGATGTTGGTGGCGTTCGTCTCGGCGATGAAGCCGCGGCGGTCCAGCATGAGCGCGTCGTCGGCGCCCGCGGCGTTCGCCTCGATCTTGGCCAGGATCGACTGGAGGAGGTTGGCGTGGTGGATCTTCGGGTCGAGGGCGTCGGGGTCGAACCGCCTAAGCGAACTTGTGACCAGGCGCAGGCCGGAGCGGTCGTAGACGGGTGCCTTGTGCTCGGCCAGCACGATCAACGTGGGACCGGACCGGTTGAGGCGCGGGTCCATGCCGGACGTGTACTTGACCCCGCGCGTGAGCGTCAGCCGGATGTGGACACCGTCGCGCATGTCGTTCGCGGCGAGGGTGCGCCGGATCTCGTGGACAATCTCGTCGTCCGACGGTATTTCGGTGAACGCGAGCGCCAGGGCGGACGAGCGGAGCCGGGCCAGGTGCTCGTCGAGCTTGAAGATCCCGCCGTCGTAGAGGCGGAGTCCCTCCCAGACCGCGTCGCCGCCCTGCACCACGGAGTCGAAGGGGCTGACCCCGGCCTCGTCGCGGTGGCGGAGCTTCCCGTTGACGTTGACGACGAGGTTCCGGTTGCGTTCGTCAAAGGATTGAAGCATGGGAGACACCCTGGTTCGGCGAGCCTGTTTCGGTTGAGTATGTAAAGTGGAGTTTCCAGTTTGACAACTGCAGTTTACATCGAGGAGGGGATCGGGGCACCATCCAGCACCTCCCGCAGCGCCCCGAGCTCGGGCGCAATCGGGATTGAGCGGCGCGGCCGCCCCATCACCCGGGCGATCCCCGGCGGGACGGGCAGCTCCCGGCCGATCAGGGGCTCGACGGTCTCGGCGAACTTGGCGGGGTGGGCGGTTGCCAGGACGACTCCCCGCGCGTCCGCTCCGCGCCGCCGCATCTCGCCCCGCAGGCCGAGCAGCCCCACGGCCGTGTGCGGGTCGATGGCGATCCCGCGCCGGTTCCACAGATCGCGGATGCAGGCGCGAGTCTGGTGATCGGTCCAGGAGGAGGCTGTGAAGGGGACGCTGCCTGTTTCCCCGAAGAGGTGCAGGATCCGTCGGAAGTTGCTGGGGTCGCCGACGTCCATGGCGCTGGAGATGGTGGCGACGGAGGGTCTGGGGCGGTAGTCCCCCCGCGCCACGTACTCGGGGACGACGGAGTTGTCGTTGGTGGCGGCCACGAAGCGCGCGAGGGACATTCCGAGCGCGCGACGGGCGATCAGGCCGGCCGTGAGGTTGCCGAAGTTTCCCGAAGGGACCGAAAAGACCAGTTCGGGAACCGCCGCCGTTTGCGCCAGCTCCGCCCAGGCGTGCAGGTAGTAGAACGTTTGCGGAAGGAGGCGGCCGATGTTGATCGAGTTCGCCGATGTGAGGGCCAGCCGAGCGTTCAGGGCGGGGTCGGAGAATGCTTCGCGGACGAGCCGCTGACAGTCGTCGAAGGTGCCGCGGACCGCGACCGCGGTGACGTTGCCGCCCAGGGTGGCGAACTGGGCCTCCTGCCGGGGACTGACCTTGCCGAGCGGGTAGAGGACCACGACGCGCACGCCCGGCTGCAGGTGGAACGCGTGAGCCACCGCGCCCCCCGTGTCCCCCGAAGTCGCCGCGAGGATCGTGACGGGGGGCGCGTGGTCGTCGCGCAGGGCGGACATCATGCGGGCCATGAAGCGCGCGCCCACGTCCTTGAAGGCGTGGGTGGGACCGTGGAAGAGCTCGAGCATGTGGATGCCTGGCTCGACCTCGCGCAGGGGGGTGGGGAAGTCCAGCGCGTCGTGGATCACCGCGCGGAGGACATCGTCGGCGATTTCGCTGCCAAGAAGGTGCTGCGCGGCGACGAAAGCCCGCTCCGGGAAGGCGAGCCCCGCCAGCGCCCCGCGGGTGAAACGGTCGCGGGGTGGGCGGGGCAGGGAGGCCGGGACGAAGAGGCCGCCGTCGGGAGCCTGGCCCTGGAAGAGGGCTTCCCGGAAGGACCAGGAGCCACCGGTGGATCCCCCACGGGTGCTGATCAGCATGCCCTGGTCACCCTATCGGGAGGTGATCTCCAGAATCCGCGCGCCCACCTCGTTTACCCTCGAAACCACCGTGTCCGACGCCAGTCCGGCCTCCTCGCGGAACGCCTCCGCCATTGCGGCGGCGGCCTGCTCGGCGACCCCGCGCCCCCGGCACAGAGCGAAGATCGTAGGCCCCGATCCCGACAGCCCGGCTCCCACGGCTCCCGCTTCAAGGGCGCTCGCCCTCACCCTCTCGAAGCCCGGGACGAGTCTTGACCGCACCGGTTCGGCTACGGCGTCGCACAGGCACCGCGCGATCAGTTCCCAGTCCTCCGTGAACAGTCCGGCGACGAGTCCCGCCGCGTTTCCCCACTGCTGAATCCCGGCGGCGAGCGGGATGGTGTCGCCCAGGATCATCCTTGCCTCGAGCGTTTGCACTTCCGTGTGGGGATGGGTCACCGCGATGACCAGGTCCGCGGGTGTCGGCAACGCCACCATCTCCGGGGGCTGCCCGGGCAGGACCAGCACGAATCCTCCGGCGAGCGAGGGCGCGGCGTTGTCGGCATGGTTGGCGCCGGAGCCCTTCCGCTCGCCGATCATGGCGCATTCGAGAAGCGCCGGGCGGTCCAGGCTGCCGCCCAGGAGCGCGTCGGCCGCAACCGCGCCGGCGACCGCGCTTGCCGCGCTCCCTCCCAGACCCGATGCCAGCGGGATCCCCTTCCGGACCTCGATCGCGACGCCCGCATCGGTCCCGAGCCGGTCCATCACGCCCTGGACGGCCAGCGCGGCGGCGTTGCGCGCGGGGTCCGTGGGGACGCGCCCTCCGTCGCCGGTCATCGACAGGGACACGATTCCGGTTCCCTTCGCGGCGCGGACAACGACCTCGTCCCCCGGACTCTCAAGTGCCAGGCCGAAGATGTCGAAGCCACTTCCCAGGTTGGAGACCGACGCCGGAGCGAAGACGCGGACCGCGCCGGGGAGGGCGTCTCGCCGGGTCATGTCAGCGCCCCCCGCCGCGGGTCGAGTCGACTCGGTTGCCTCGCAGCCCTGCCCCCGGGCCGACCGGAGCGTCGTCGAGGCGCCGTCGACCCTGCCGGCGGCGAAAAGGCATCGCGAGCATGCCCGGCAGGGTTGCCCAGTCGGACCGCTCCGTATCCTCCAGCCCCAACGTCAGCGCGCGGGGGTCCGCCACCAGCCGGAAGCTGCGGAAGATCCGATCCCAGACGGAGAACACGCTGGAGTAGTTGGAGTCCGTCTCGGGCTGGTAGTCCGAGTGGTGCACCCAGTGCATCCAGGGCGTGACGATCAGCCAGCGCAGCCACCGGTCGGCCGCCGCCGGGACGCCGACATTGCCGTGATGGAACAGGATGATCGGGAGCAGCACGGCCTCGTAGACCAGCACCTGTGCGATCGTCATTCCCAGCAGGGGCAGAACCGCCAGCCGCGCGCATGACGAGAGCACGATCTCGCCGGTGTGGAAGCGCAGGCCGGAGCTGGCGCTGAGTTCGCGGTCCGCGTGGTGCACCGCGTGAAAGCGCCACAGCAGCGGAACCCTGTGGTTGAGGCGGTGCCAGAGGTACTGCCACAGGTCGAAAAGAACGAACCCGAGCGCAAAGGCCCAAACGCCTCGGACGCCTAGCCAATGGAGGACGCCGAAGGAATTCGCGCGGGCCCATTCGGTTGCAAGCAGGGTGGCTCCGGCGAAGACGAAGGACACCAATGCCGCGTTGAGCACGCCGAGGGCCACATTGGATGCGTCATGGCGCCCGCGCTCGCGGCGGCCCTCGAACATGGGAACAAGGCCTTCGAGGAGCCACATCACCCCCAGGGCGATGGCGGCTGCGATGGGCTTGGCCAGGGTCGACTCGTTCATGGCGGTGCGGTGTTGGGCATGACGAACAAGTTAGCCGAGCCCGGCATTCCCCGCCCGTCCGCGGTTGTGGCTACGGGTCTCACGGACTCTATTGGGCGGGTTCACGGCCTCGAACTTCCAAACCGGAGAGCGCCCCTTGGCACTGAAGCACAACTACTCGGGCTACACGTCCTACGAGTACGTGAAGAGCAACCGCGACTTCACGGAGTACGACCTGATCGAGGGCGAGTCGCTCTTCGATCCCTACCTCGTACCCCTGAACGCTGCCCAGGAGGCCCGCATGCTGGACCTCGCCGGGCGCATTCTGATGATCTCGCTGCACGAGCACCCTCACCTCTTCCCGGCAAAAGCCGACCAGATCCGCGCCTACGACTCCGAGGGGCGCGTGCACACAGCCTACGAGGCGCTGGCCGACTCGTACTGGGACTGCGTCTTCGACAACTTCCTCGACGGCGCGGCCTGCATCACGTCGAAGAACGGGTGGAAGTGGGACGATGTGATCTACGACATGGGGATGCGCTTCTGCGACCTCGCGCACCAGGACTTCATCATCAGGTGCGAGGGCGTGGACGACATCCACCGGGCGCATCGCGAGGGCAGGATGGCGCTGGTGGCGGCCCAGGAAGGCGCTGCCATGATCGAGAACGAACTCGACCGGATCGAGATCCTGTACGGGATCGGCCTGCGCGTCCTGGGGATCACCTACAGCGAGTCCAACGCGCTGGGGACGGGGCTCAAGGAGACGCGCGACGGCGGACTGACCTCGTTCGGGCACAAGGCGGTGACGCGGATGAACGATGTCGGCCTGGCGATCGACTGCGCGCACGCGAGCGACCGGACGACGCTGGACACGGTCGAGGTGAGCCGCCATCCGATCTTCCTCACGCACACCGGGGCCCGCGGGCTGTGGAACATCAAGCGCCTGGCACCCGACAACGTCATTCGCGCGGTGGCGGACAAGGGCGGCGTGATCGGGATCGAAGCCGCTCCGCACACCACGGTCTCGCCGCAGCACCGGCGCCACGGCATCGAGTCCTTCATGGACCACTTCGAGTACGTGAAGGATCTGGTGGGCATCGATCACGTCGCTTTCGGCCCGGACACCCTGTACGGGGACCACGTCGGGCTGCACAAGGTCTACTCCGCGGCGCTCTCCATCGACGAGACCCACGACGCCGGGGGCGGGGAGCAGCCCGAGCACATCCCGGTGGACTACGTGCGCGGCATCGAGAACCCGACGGAGGGGTCGAAGAACATCCTGCGCTGGCTCGTGCGGGAGGGCTACGGCGACGAGGACATCGCGAAGGTGATGGGCGAGAACATCATGCGGGTGCTCAAGGAGGCGTGGCAGTGAGCGCGCACGAGGAGCCGAGCCGCGTGCCGATCGTCTCCATGATCCTGATGGCGATCTTCCTGGTCGGCGGCAGCATCGGCCTGCTGGCGGACTGGCCGGCCGGACCGGGCAATCTCGACTGGGGTGTCTGGGTCGTTCTTTTCGGCGGATACGCCTATGTGATCGGGGCGGCCGTCTTTCATGCCCGCACCGGGCGCTGATATGTCTACAGCGGCCCTCTACACCGTAATTCTCGTCCTCTACTTCTCGGCTCTCATGGGGCTCGGGATCTGGTTCAACCGCCGCAACCGGTCCCGGCAGGAGTTTTTCCTCGCCCGGGGCGACCTCGGTCCGGCCACCCTGGGGTTCTCCTACTCGGCCACGCAGATGAGCGGCAGCTCCTACATGGGCGCCGTCGGCACGGAGCGGGAATTGGGGTACAACTTCGCTCCGGCGGGGGTGTCCTCGGCGGCGGCGGCGTGGTTCACGTACATCCTGCTGGGCGAGAAGCTGCGCCGGGTCGCGTCGAGGATTCGCTGCACGACCATCGTGGACGTCTTCGAGGCCCGCTACCAGGGCAGGGCGGTGGCGATGACCGCGACCGGGCTCATGCTCGTGGCCTTCATCCCGCTGATCGCGGCCCAGCTCAAGGCCGCGGGCAACCTCTTCGAGGTGCTGCTCGGGATGCCGTACCTGCTGGGCCTGGTCGTCTTCGGCGGGATCGTGATCCTGTACACCGTGATCGGGGGGATGCACGCGGTCGCGTGGACCGACCTGATCCAGGGCTCGATCATGATCGTGGGCTTCGCGGTGCTCGCGCCCGTGGCCGTGAACGCGGCGGGCGGTTTCTCCGAGATGCACCTGCGCTACGCCGAGTTCAACCCCGAGGGGATCTCGTTCCTGGGGGGGATGCCGGCGCTGTGGGTGGTGTCGTCGTTTCTGGTCTGGGGGTTTTTTCAGATTGGCGGGGCGCCGGCGGCGGTCACGCGATTCCTCATCCCCAAGGACCGGGGAACGTTACGGCGCGCGCTCGTGTTTTCGATCGCGTTTTCGTCGTTCATTTTCATCGGCTCGACGCTGATCGCGATTGCTTCCGGCGTGTTGCTCCCCAACCTGGAGCAGTCGGATCTGGCGCTCCCCACGCTTGTTCAACTGCTCCTGCATCCCTTGTTCGGCGGGATCCTCGTGGCGGCCGTGCTGGGCGCGACCATGTCGACGATCGACTCGGTGCTTCTGCTGGCGAGCTCCCTGGTGGTGGAGAACCTGTATGTGCCGCTGTCCGGGCGCGAAGTGTCCCAGGAGAGGGGGGTCAGGCTGGCGCGGTGGACGACGCTGGGGATCGGGGCGGTCGCGATGGCGGTGGCCGTGGATCCGCCCGCGACCATCCTCTTCATCGTGACGATGTCGTTCAGCCTGCTGGCGTCGGCGTTCACCTTCCCGCTTCTGCTCGGGATGTGGTGGCCGCGGGCGACCCGGGCGGGGGGCCTGGCGGCGATGATCGGCGGAGCGGCCTTCTGCGTGCTGTGGTACGTCCTCGGCTACCTGGAACACGGCACCTTCGACAACTGGATCGCCGGGCTCTGGCCTGCGCTGATCGGGCCGCTGGTGTCGCTGGTGTTGCTGGTGGCGGTGAGTCTGGTCACGGCGCCGCCGCCGCGGGAGGTGCACGAGGTGTTTTTTGCGGAGTGAGGGTAGCGGGTCCGCGTGAGCTCCCCGCACGTGCGGGTCTCCGGAACTGGCTCCACCGAGCACAGATCCGATCAAGGCCCGAGGGAAGCTGGCCCCAGCGGGCCTTCCCCCCTTGGCTCTCGTCCAACACCAGGCGATGTGCCTACCTTGTGGTGCTGGAGCCAGGAGAAGTGATTGCGTTGCTGATTCCGGGAATTGAGCGCCTGCAAGGAGGCACACGGATGGTATCCCCAAGTCGTTTCCTTTGTTTCCTGGCGGTCCCCTCCCTGCTACTTGCCCTGGTGCCGGCCCTGACCCACACGCCCGCCCACGCCCAGGAAGCGTGGACCGTGGAGGCCCACACGGGACCGGTCCGCCCGCTCGCCTTCGACGCCACCGAAGGCACCTGGATGAGCGTGGATGTCTCGCCCGATGGCCAGCAGGTCGTCTTCGACCTCCTCGGCACGATCTACGAGATGCCGGTCGTGGGCGGAGAAGCCGTCGCCCTGACCACGGGACGCTCCTGGAACCTGTCTCCCCGTTACAGTCCCGACGGGGGCCGGATCGCGTTTTCGTCCGACCGTAGCGGGAGCCACCAGATCTGGGTGCTGGAACGGGGGTCGGGCGAGGTGAAAGCGGTGTCCGACTGGCCGGGTGCGAACATCCACCGGCCCTCCTGGTCGAGCGACGGCGAGTGGATCTACGCCGGCGTGTCCGGAGACGGGATACGGAGCCAGCTGGTCGCGTTCAGCGTCGACGGCGACGAACGGGAATCGCTGGTCGCGGGAAACGGGCCGGTAAACGGAGCCCAGCCGATGCCGGGAGGTCGCCGCTTCCTCTTCGAACATCACAGTCAGGCAACGTATCCGTTCGGCTTCAATCCGTATGTGATTCCGACCGGGGGCGCCCGCATCGAGGCCTTCGACGAGGTGACGGGTACGTCGGAGATCGTCGTGGAGCGGCCCGGCGGCGCTTTCCAGCCGGCGCTGTCCCCGGACGGCGACTTCCTCGCCTACGTGCACCGCGGACTGGAAGGTACGGTCCTGATGCTGCTCAACATGAACACCCGCGAGGAACGGGTCCTGCTGGACGGCCTCGATCGGGACCGGCAGGACACGCGACAGGCGTACGGCCCCTACCCGAACCTGGACTGGTACCCCGACGGGAGCGGCGTCGTGCTGGGGTTCGAGGGCGGACTTGCTTCCGTGGACCTCGCCACCGGCACCATCTGGCGCATCCCCTTCAACGCGCCGGTGCGCCGTGACATGTCCGAGACCATCCGTTTCGCGACGGAGCTTCCCGAGGAGCGGGCGCGCACGCGCACGCATCGATGGGGGCTCCGCACATCCGGTGGCATCATCTCGGAAGCCCTCGGCGATCTGTGGCTTCACGACGGGAGCGGCGCGCGCAACCTCACGCGGTCCGAGGCGCACGAGACCAGCCCGGCCGTCGATCCGGTGTCCGGGGCAATCTACTTCGCATCCTGGACGGATGAAGCCCTGGGGTCGGTGCGGCGCATGGACCTTGCGGGCGGCGGGGACGGACAGACCGGGCCGGTCACGGACATCGCGTCCCAGTACGGGGCCGTGGCGGTGTCTCCGGACGGGACCGAAATCGCGTTTGTGCGCGGGACGGGCGGTCTGCACCAGGGCAGGTGGCTGTCGAACCAGACCCGGTTCGAACTGGTGCTTCAGGGCCCGGACGGCGAACGACGCCTGACCGGTGTCGAGGGGCAGCCGCTGGAGTACGCCAACATCGCCGGAAAGATCCCGCCGGCGGTCGTCTTCGGGCCCGAGGGCCGGGCGATCCACTTCACCGAGTTCGAGGACGGGGTGCTGGTTCTCAAGCGCATCGAGAAGGACGGATCCGGCGAACGCCTCCTCTACGTGTTCCCCCATGCGGTGGCCGCCGTGCCGTCCCCGGACCTGGAGTGGATCGCGCTGCGCGAGTATCACCGCAGCTTCATCACGCGGTTCGAGGCCGGGGACTCGCCGGCCACCGTGTCGCCGTACGAGGGGCAGGGCCGCTCCTACCGGGTCGATGCGGAAGACGGCGGCTACATGGTGTGGTCCGGTGACGGGGAGACCCTGGGATGGACCCGCGGCACCGGCTTCTACGAGAAGACGGTGGACGAGATCGTCGATGGCGCCGAGTCGGGGGCTTCCGGTGCCGGCGCGGCCGAGGGGGCGGGGGCGCGGGTCCCGGGCTCGACGGCGCGCCGCACCGAGCTCTCGATCGAGTACGACGTCGACCGCCCGGAGGGAATGATGGCGCTCACCGGTGCCCGCGTCGTCACCATGGACTCCTCCCGCACCGTCCTCGAGAGCGCCACCGTGCTGATCGACGGGGCACGGATCGCGGCCATCGGGCCGGATGTCGAAATCCCCCCCGCGGCACGCGTCTACGATGTGCGCGGCACGACCATCATTCCCGGCCTGGTGGACGCCCACGCGCATCCCCACATCGACCACTCCGCGCTGCACGTGACCGAGCAGGCCCCCGGGTACCTGAGCGGACCCGTCGCATACGGCGTCACCACCATGGTCGAGGTCTACGGCAACGAGTACCGGGACGGGTGGATGACCGACATGATCCGTTCCGGCAAGATGACGGGGCCGCGGTTCCTCACCACGGGCTCGGTCATCTACGGGAGGAGGTACGGGGGCCGGCTGCGCATGTTCCGTCCCATCGAGACACTCGACGACGCCCGGGAACAGCTTCGCTGGAACCGCGACCACGGTGCCATCGCCGTCAAGGACTACGCCCAGGCGACACGCAAGCGGCGGCATCTGGTGGCAACGGCGGCACGCGAGCTGGGGCTCAACGTCCTGTCCGAGTCGTCCGCCAACCCGCAGATGAATCTCACCCAGATCATGGACGGTGTGACCGGGATCGAGCACTCGATGGGACTCGCCCCCTTCCACGACGATGTGGTGCGCTTCTGGCAGGGCACCGACGCCGGGATGACCCCGACCCTGCTCGTGGTCTACAACGGCCCCATGGGCGAGGGATGGTTTCACCAGGCGAACAAGCTGTGGGAGGATCCGAAGCTCACCCGCTTCATCGACCCCATGTCGCTCATGCGCATAAGGAATACCACTCACCTGTGGCCCGACGACATGTACGCCTGGGACATGGCCCGCGAGTTGCGGAAGCTCTACAACGCCGGCACCTCACTCCAGCTGGGGGCCCACGGGCAGATGATGGGACTCGGCACCCACTGGGAACTGGAGCTCTTCCAGGAAGGCGACTTCCGCCCGGCGGAGATTCTCGAGATCGCCACCATCCGGGGCGCCCAGCAGCACGGGCTCGACGCCCGGATCGGCTCTCTCGAGGTCGGCAAGCTGGCCGATCTGGTCGTTCTCGACGCCAATCCTCTGCTCGACATCCGCAACGCGGCCCGGATCCGCTATGTGATGAAGGGCGGGGTGCTTCACAGCGGCGAGGACGCGGCCCGGGTGTGGCCGAATCCGCGTCCGGCGGGGCGGCAGTATTTCATGCGGTAGCCCACAAAGCTATCCTGTCAGCCATGACCACCACCCCCCACCCACAACGGCACCTCGGGCTCCTCGGTGCGACCGGCATTGGAGTAGGCGCAATCGTGGGGGGCGGCATCCTCGCCCTCGCCGGGGTGGCCTTCCAGACGACGGGTCCCAGCGCGATCCTCGCCTTCGCCCTCAACGGTGGAATCGCGTTTTTGACGGTGTTCTCCTACGCCGAACTCGCAAGCCGGTTCCCGCAGTCGGGCGGGACCTACACCTACGCGCGCAAGATCCTCACGGTCGAGGCCGCCTTCGCGGTTGGCTGGGTGGTCTGGTTCGCCTCGGTGGTCGCGGCGGTGCTCTACGCTCTCGGCTTTGCCGTCTTCCTCGCGCCCTTCCTGCAGCAGATGGTGATCCTGGTGGCCGGGGAAGCGCCGGCCTTCCTGGGTGGCCGTGGCGCGCTGGTCACCTATGCGCTGGCCGCCCTGGGGTTCTACGTGTGGCGCCTGACCCGCTCGGCGTCCGGCGGCGGCCAATGGGAGACGATCGGGAAGGTCGTCGTTTTCGCGGTGATCGTTGTCGCCGGGTTCTTCGCGCTCTTCGCCGATCCCCCCGCGCCCGGCGAGCTGGCCGCTCGGTTCCGGCCCTTCTTCTCGGAGGGCTTTGCCGGCCTCGCGCAAGCCATGGGGTACACCTTCATCGCACTGCAGGGGTTCGACCTGATCGCGGCCGTGGGCGGCGAGGTTCGCGACGCCGAGCGCAACGTTCCCCGCGCGATGTTCCTGTCGCTCGGCACCGCGCTCGTCATCTACCTGCCGCTTCTTTTCCTCATCGTCGCGGTGGGTGCCCCTGACGGATCCGTGGCCGGGATGGCGGCCGAAAATCCCGAGATCCTGATCGCCGTCGCCGCGCGCAACTTCATGGGCTCGGCCGGCTATTGGCTCGTTGTGGCGGCAGGGCTCCTGTCGATGCTCTCCGCGATGCAGGCGAACCTCCTGGCGGCGTCGCGCTTCGCCCGTACGATGGGGTCCGACCGGACCCTGCCCCAGCGCTATTCGCGGCTCGCTCCCGGCACCGGTACGCCCACCGCGGCGATCCGCCTTTCCGGCGCCGTCGTGGCCTTTCTCATCATTGCGGTTCCCAACGTCGCCGTCGCGGGCGCCGTCGCGAGCCTCATCTTCCTCGCCTGTTTCGCTCTGACCCACGGAATCGGCTACCTGGCCCGCAGGCGCACGGGACGGCCCGCCGGCTTCCGCGCTCCCCTGTTCCCGTCGATCCCGGTCGTTGGCGGCACGGCCTGCGTCGCGATCGCCCTCTACCAGGCGGTCGCGGTGCCGCAGGCGGGCGTGCTGGCGGCCCTCTGGCTCAGCGTCGGCGCGATATTCTATGCGCTCCATCTCGCTCCGCGCGCCCGTGTGGTCGATGCGTCGTCCGAAGGGCTCGACCCTCAGATGATGCGGTTGCGGGGCCGCCGCCCCGTCGTGCTGACCCCCATCGCCAATCCGGCGAGCGCCGAGATGCTGGTGACCATGGCGAAGGCCCTCGCGCCTCCCGACGTCTCGCGGGTACAGCTCCTTTCCGTGGTGGGCCTGGCGGATGAGGATTCAAGGGACGGACTGTCACGGGGGGTTCGCGATGCCCAGGCGGTGCTCGGCGGGGCGCTCAGCACGGCCCTGAATGTGAATCTGAGACCGGAAGCGCTGATCACGCTGCACAAGGACCCGTGGCGTGAAATCGCCAGGGTCGCCGAGGCGTCCCGCTGCGAGAGTATCCTGCTGGGCGTCGGCCACCTCGACGATTCCCTGATGACGGGCCCGCTCGCCCGGCTCATCGGCAGGGTCGACTCCGATGTGGTGATCATGCGCGCGCCCCCGGACTGGAAACCCGAGCAGGCCCGCCGGATCCTGGTCCCGTCAAGGGGCGGGCGCGACCAGAGCCCCGTGCGTGCGCGTCTCCTCGGCAGCCTGGTCCGGACCGCGCACCGCGACATCGCGTACATGGGCGTCGTCTCCGCGGGGATGGGGGGAGGCGTGCACAAGAGGGCGATGCGCGACCTCGAACGGCTGGCCTGGGACGAGGTGGGAGAGGATGCCCACGCCGAACTGGTCGTAAGCGAGGATGTGGTGGCGCAGGTGTCGAAGCGCGTCGACGACGCCGACCTTCTCGTCCTGGGATTTCACCGTCGTGGACGCCGCCGCGCGGTCTTCAGCAGCCTCATGCTCAGGATCGCCCGGGCGACCACGTGTCCGCTGGTGATGATCAGCCACCGGCGGGGCGCGTCCGTGTTGCCGGACACGTCGCTGCTGACGAGGGCACCCATGCCGAAGAAGTAGCCGTCCACGGGCCGCCCGGCCCCGGCCCGGTCGCCGCGTCACCGTCTCCCCGGCCCCGGCTACCGTCCCTCCGCCTCCCCAAGCAGCCCACGGTACACCGCTGCCGCCGAATCCACCCGCGACAGGAAGTGTTCACGCTCCGCGGCCGTGACCCACCGGTCCCGATCCACCACCCGAGCCCGGAACGCCTCCACGGACGCCAGCAGGAAACGGATGTCGTCGGCCGAGCGGTATTCCCGTCCCCCCGCGACAACCCACACCGGGCTGGTCTGGGCGAAGGCGTAGCCGTCGGCGACCAGGGGCGAAGCGGGTCCCAGCGCCCGCGCCGCGATCCATCCGCCGTCCTCCAGGCGCACCCGGCTCTCCACCGTGAATCGCTCACCCCGCCCTTCGGCGTCATGCACCGCGACAACCGTCCCGTTGACGACGATTTCGACGTTGTCCAGGGGGCTGGATGAGGCCGCCTGAACCTCCACCAACCGCTCCCCCCCGCCCCCTTCCGGCACGCGGATCTCGCCGCCGGGCTCCACCCCGTCCACCGTGAGGAAGAGCAGGGGACCATTCGTCGCGAAGGTGCGCCGTTCCCGCACGGCCCCGAGCCACCGGTCCACCGAGAGAGCGCCGTCGAGACGGGCGTAGGTGCGGCTCGCACCGGGGCCGGGATCGCGCCACACGTCCGAGAAGTTGTCCGAGCCCCCGGTGGCGGCGATGCGGAACCCCGCGTTCAACAAGCGGTAGTACATCACCGCGTTGTCGAGCTCATCGTACCAGAAACAGATCACGTCGTAGAAGTAGCCCTCTCCCAGGGCGGCATCCACGGGGATCTCCGACGCGCTCACCTGCTCGGGCGTGGCGACCGGGCCGTTGAATGGGTGCATGAAGCCGCCCGTGCCGCCCTGCTCCCGCGCCGCCGCCAGGTAGTCCGCGTTCAGCACGTCGGCCGCGAACGGGGTGTTCCCCGCGCCCCCCACCAGCGGCGTGATGAACTCGTTGACCCCCGCGAGGCCCACGTGCCCGAACGAACCCCTGAACTCCTGCGCGTACTGGAGGATGTGCTCATCGGTGGACAGGGGATGGGGGCTCCCCGTCAGGTCGTCCCAGCGCCCCATGAGACGGGTCCCGTCCATGTGGATCAGCGCGATCGAGACACGCAGGTCCTCGCTGACGAGGTCGTTGAAGAAGTCCTCGTGAGTAAGGCCGAAGCGTCCCTGGTGCAGGTCGTGGACGTGCGTGTCGCCCGCAAACCAGCCGGCCTCCCGGGCGTCCAGGAGGCGTTCGAGTTCCAGCACGGCGTCGGCGCGGCCGCCGGGAGGAACGTCCACCGTGACCGTCACGGGCCGGTACTCCATTCCCTTGCGCGCGTGGACCGTCACAGCGCCCGCGGGCACCTCGACCTCGAACGTGCCCGTCGTGCGGAAGTAGTGGGTCTCGGTGGGGGTGAGGACGCGGTGGAAGCCGTCGCGGGGAGCGTAGCCGCGCCCGTCGGCGGCGATCACCGACACGCGGGCGGGAACATCCGCCCCCCCGGGCCCGGGGACCCGTCCACGGATCCAACCCGTCGGGGAAAGATGCTCGCGGTCACCCACGTCAAGCGTCCGCCACGAGGCCCGCGCACCCCCCGAGACCGCCATCACGTGCAGCTCGGCAGGACCCCGTTCATTCGACACGAAGGCGATCTCCGTGCCACTGGGGCTCACGCGCGGCGTGAGTTCATGGCTGATCCCGCCGGTGAGGCGAAGCGGGTTGCCCCCGTCGGCCGCGATCAGCACGAGGTCGTTCGATCCGGCATCGTCCGACACGAAGACCAGGCCCCGGCCGTCCGGCAGCCAGTCGGGCCTGGCCCGGTAGGCGGTTTCCTCGTCGCGCACCAGGACCGCTGTCGCGCCGGATCCGCCCCCGCCCGCCGCCCGCGTCCAAATCGCCCCGCTCCCGGTCACGCCCGGGGACGGCGCCACATAGGCCAGGACCCCTTGCGCGGAGACCCTGGGCTGGTACTGGTTGCCTCGCCCCTCCACCACCGCTTCCCGCACCCCCGTGGCCACCTCGATCCGGTGAATGTCCATGCCCGTCCCCGCCGTCGCGAAGTAGACGAAGCGGCCGTCCGGTCCCCACGCGGGCTGCACATCCACCCCGCCGCCCTCCACCAGCACCGTCACGGCTCCCCCGTCCACCTCCAGCAGCGCGATGTCCAGGCCCTCACCGGTCTCCACCGTCATCACGATGCGCGATCCGTCGGGGCTCCAACTCGGCTCGAAGTGGTACCAGGGCCCCCGGGTGAGCTGCTCGGCGGCGCCCCCGGCGGCCGGAATGCGCCAGATGTCGCCCGCCATCGCGAAGGCGATCCATCGTCCATCGGGTGACCATGCCGGGCTCATCGGCCCGGTACTCACGGGGGGGAGCATGTGCAGTTCACCACGGATGTTCCCCCGGAGGCTCGGATAGCGCAGCACGGAAGCGCGATTCTGCTCCCGGGGCGCCGGATCGGAAACCTCGGGGGCATCCGGCACGGAGGGCCCGGCGCAGCCCGCGGTCAGCGCCAGAGCCGCCAGTCCATGACAGAGACCCCTGCCGCATCGGGTCGACGAGACGGTGACGTGCATCGGAAATCTCCGTTCGGGTTGGATGCCGGAGTACGCCGGGCGATTCCGCCGGTTCCGGCAGCGGCGGCGAAGTGTCCCGCCGCCTCTGATTTGCCTGTCGGGCGAACTTGGCGCAAGATCAAGGCAAACCTCCCCAGACGGACTTCGGAGTCATGAACATTCGCCCGGCCCACGCCCTCCCCCTCGCGGCTCCCGCCGTCGCCCTGGCCCTTCTTCTCGCCCCGGCCCCGGCCGCCTCCCAGGAGGTTGACTATCATCGGGCGGAGCTCCTGCTCGGGTGGCACACGTCCCCGCTGATCGCGGGCGGCCCCGTCGCCCCCAACTGGATCCACGACACGGACCGATTCTGGTACCGCAACAATACGGGCTCGGGACACGAATTCACCTTCGTCGACCCGGCGGCCAACGTGAAGCGGCCTCTCTTCGACCACTACCGCCTGGCCGCGGCTCTGTCGCTGGCCGCCGACACCAGCTACGTCCCCGAAAAGCTGCCCTTCGACGACTTCGACTTCGTGGACGGCGACGAGGGCCGGATCGAATTCGCGAGCGGTGCGAAGCATTTCGAGTGCGACATCGGCGCGTACATGTGCCAGGCGGGGGACACCCTGCCCGACGACACGCCCTTCGTGGAATCCCCCGACGAGCGCTGGGAAGCGTTCGTTACCGACCACAACCTCTTCGTGCGGCCCGCGGGCGGTGGCGACACAATCCAGCTGACCACCGACGGCGAGGAGTTCAACGGCTACGGCCGCGCCTACCCGCGCCCCAACGACGTCAGGAACAAGGTCGTGCGCCGGCCCGACGTCCATTGGTCCCCCGACTCGCGCAAACTCCTCGTCCAGCGGATGGACCAGCGCGGCGTCGAACATCACCACTACGTCTCCTACACGCCTCAGCGAACGGTGCACTACTCGCAGCCCTACGCGCTGCCGGGTGACTCGATCGTGCCTCTGCCCGCCTTCCACATCCTCGACATCGGCGCGACCCTCGCGGCCGATGGAGCGGACGGCGGAACCGACGGGAGCGGTGGCAACAGCGGCGATCGGCCGGCGACTCGCCCGGCCCCGACCAACGTCCGGGTGGTGCTCGAGCCGCGGCCGAACCGACTCCAACTGTCCGGATCCCAGGTCGACTCGCTCTGGTCCGCCGACTCGCGCTTCGCGTACGTGAACTGGGAGACCCGCGCATCGAAGACCAACCACCTGGCCGAGGTGGACGCGGCCACGGGCGAGTTCCGGATCATCGCCGGCGACGCCTCGAGCACATGGGTGGAGTTCTCACAGCGCAATCCGACCTCCTGGTTCGTCTCCGAGAGCACCGACGACGCCTTCTGGTGGTCGGAGCGGGACGGCTGGGCGCACATCTGGCGCTTCTCGAAGGACGGGGCCGTCAAGAACCAGGTCACGTCCGGCCCCTGGGCCGTCGGCGCGATATGGCACGTGGACGAAGCCAACCGCCACATCTACTTCACCGCCTACGGCCGCGAAGAGGGGGTGCCGTACTACGGCCGCCTCTACCGGATCGGCTACGACGGCGGCGGCCTTGCGACGGTGGCGGGCGAAGTGGGCAACCACCAGGTCACGGTTTCTCCATCGGGACGGTATTTCGTGGACACCTATTCCACCATCGGCGACCCTCCGGTTTCGCTGCTGCGCCGCCTGGCGGACGGCAACGTGATCCGCACCCTGGAGACCGTCGACATCTCCAGGCTGGAAGCGGTGGGGTGGCGCGCTCCGGAGGTCTTCACGGTGAAAGCCCGGGACGGCGTCACCGACATCTACGGCCTGATCCATTTCCCCGGGAACCTCGACGAGTCCGGGCTCCATCCCGTGATCGACCACATCTACCCCGGTCCGCAGGTGGGGAGCGTCGGCTCGTGGACCTTCAAGTCGGGCGGCGAGGACTTCTCGCTGGCGAAGCTCGGCTTCGTCGTCATCCAGCTCGACCATCTGGGCACCCCGCACCGCTCCAAGGCGTTCCACGACGTCTACTACGGCGACTTCAACGACAACGGCCTGCCCGACCACGTCACCGCGATCAAGCAGCTGGCCGCCCGCTACCCCTTCATGGACCTCGACCGGGTGGGTATCTACGGCCACTCCGGCGGAGGCTTCGCGTCGACCGACGCCATGTTCAAGTACCCGGATTTCTTCCACGTGGCGGTCTCCGGGGCGGGGAACCACGACAATGCCAGCTACAACATCTACTGGGCCGAGAAGTACCAGGGGCTCCTCGTGGCCGACTCGGCGAGCGGCACGACCAACTTCACCGACGAGGCCAACAAGACCCACGTCGCCAATCTGAAGGGGAAGCTCCTCCTGATGCACGGCGACATGGACGACAACGTGCACCCGGCCATGACCGTGCAACTGATCGACGAGCTCACCAAGGCGAACAAGGACTACGACCTGGTGTGGGCCCCCGACCGGGCACACGGACTGAACGAGCCCTACTTCATCCGGAGACGGTGGGACTACTTCGTGCAACACCTGCTGGGCGCCCAGCCGCCCGTGGAGTACGAGATCACACGGCCTGTCAACTAACGTCTACATTGTGTACTGCCGCCCCGCGACTCCAACGCCGCCCCGCGCTCCTAAGATTTTAGTTGACATTCGGCGGACCGCTCATTAACGTCCCCATGAGAACACGGGAGTCGGGATCGGGGGGCGCTGGCGGATGAAACCGGGAGCGCCTCCGGCCCGGAACATCTCCACGATCTGACGAGGGATACCTTGGGCCGCACGCTGACCGGACGGGAAATGGACATCATGGCCGTCCTCTGGGACCTGGAATCGGCCACCGTCGCCGAGGTCAGGGGCCGTCTGGATGACGACCTGGCGTACAACACGGTCCTCACCATCCTCCGCATCCTGGAGGCCAAGGGGCTTGTCGGCCACGTGAAAGTCGGACGCGCTCACCGCTACCACCCATACCTGGGGCGGGAAGAGGCCGGGCGATCCGTGCTTGGTCGTCTCCGCGACAAGGTCTTTTCCGGATCCGCCGAACTCCTCATGACCCAACTCGTGTCGGAAGAACAGCTGTCTCCCGAGGCCGTGACAAGGCTGCGGGAGTTGCTGGACAAGCGCATGGCGGAGCTGGACCGCTCCAAGAAGGAGGAAGAGGAATGACTGCTGCATGGATGCTTTGGTCGATAGGAGCAGGTCTGCTGTTCCTCGTCGCGGGGCTGGCCGCCGAGCGGCTGCTGAACGGGGGCCGCCGGTGGGTGTGGGCCGCCGCCGGGGCCGGGACCGTCCTCCTCCCGGCGGTCAGGTTGCTCTCAAGCGGGGGTCGACCGGAGGCGCTGCCCGCCGGGCCGCCCATCGCGCTCGAACCGCTCGCGATCACGGTGTCGCGCGACTCCGCCCTGCACTCCCTCGACGAGACGCTGCTCTTCGGGTGGGTCGTACTCTCTTCGCTGTTGATGGTCGCGGCTCTGGTCGCGGCTGCACGGTTCGTTCGCCGCCGGAGATCCTGGGAAGCCGGGGAGCTGCTCCGGCGCGACGTGCTGTGGTCCCGCCGTTCCGGGCCGGCCGTCGTGGGACTGCTCAGATCGTCCATCGTGCTCCCCGAGTGGGTGCGGGGGGCCGGCGAGGCACGGCAGGAGCTGATCCTGACCCACGAGGAGGAGCACCTGAAGGCGCACGATGTCCAGCTCAGGTTCCTCGCCGCCGCATTGCTCGTGGCGTTCCCGTGGAACCCGGCGCTATGGTTCCAATACCGCCGGCTGGGTCTGGCCCTGGACATCGACTGCGACCGCCGTGTCATCAAGCGCTGGCCGCAACGGCTGCATCTGTACGGCGATCTGCTGCTCCGTGTGGGGGCCAGGGGCGGCAACATGCCGGGCATTGCAGTGGCGGCGCTCGCCGAGCAGCCCTCCCTCCTGGAGCGCCGTATCCGGGCGCTGCTGCGGAAGGCTCCCGAAATCCGGATGGCCCAGGCTGCCTTCCTGGTCTTCGGCGCCATCCTGGTCATCGGCATCGCCGTCATGAGCCCCGGAATCACCAGCGACGGGGCCGACCTGTCGTCCGAGCCCGCGTTTACGCCGTTCACGGTTGCTCCCGACTACACCAACGCGAGCGAGGTCAGGCGAGCGCTGGAGAGCGAATACCCGCCGCTCCTCCGGGACGCGGGCATTGGCGGCACGGTTCTGGTCTGGTTCTTCATTGACGAGGCCGGCACGGTCCGGAATTCCTTCGTCAACGAGAGCTCCGGCAGCGAAGCGCTGGACGAAGCGGCGCTCCGCGTGGCGCCCGTCTTCAAGTTCACGCCCGCCCTGAACCGGGACCGGGCGGTGCCCGTGTGGGTCTCGCTGCCCATCACCTTCACGTCGCAGGGGGGACGGGCGGCAGAGGGTGAAGGTGCCGAAACGGAGGCGGCGGAAGCGGCCGTGACGGAGGCGGGCGCCGGGCCGGATCCGTCCGCCGGACCCGTGGTCACCCCGTACACCGTGGCACCCGACTACACCAACCCGAGCGAGATCAGGCAAGCAATGGAGAGCGAATATCCGCCGCTCTTCCGAGACGCGGGCATTGGCGGCACGGTTCAAGTCTGGTTCTTCATCGACGAGAGTGGAGAGGTCCGGGAGGCCGCCGTGAAGGAGAGTTCCGGCAGCGAGGCGCTGGACGAAGCGGCGCTCCGCGTGGCGCCCGTCTTCAAGTTCACGCCCGCCATGAACCGGGACAGAGCGGTGCCGGTGTGGGTCTCGCTGCCCATCACCTTCACGACCCGGTAGCCGCGGACAGGGGAGCCTTCCCGCCAGCGCGTGCAGGGGGCCATACTTCCAGCCATGGCCTCTTCACATGTCGGACTCCGTGCGCCCCTGACCTTCACGCCCCTGCTCAAGGACTACCTCTGGGGCGGTGACCGGCTGGTGCGGCTCCTGGGCAGGAATCTGCCGGACGGAGCGATCGCCGAGAGCTGGGAGATTTCCGGTTATCCCGGTACCGCGTCGGTGGTGGACGGGGGTCCGCTCAAGGGTCGCGATCTGCCCGGCCTTGTTGCCGACTACGGAGTCGATCTTGTCGGTCGCCGCGGGCGGTGGGCAGTCGAGCGAGGAATGTTCCCCCTCCTGATCAAGCTCCTGGATGCCAGCCACGCGCTCTCCGTGCAGGTACACCCCGACGACGAATACGCCGCCGCGCACCACCCGGGCGAAGTGGGGAAGACGGAGATGTGGTACATCCTCCACGCCGAAGCAGGGGCGCGGATCATTCATGGCCTGAGCCCCGGGATCGACCGCGCGGCACTGCGCCGGGCCGTGTCGGAGGGGAGGCTCCAGGACTGCCTGAACCGGGTGGCCGTGCGTCCGGGAGATTCGGTGCTGGTTCCGGCCGGGACCGTGCACGGGATCCTCTCGGGGATCGTTCTGGTGGAAGTCCAGCAAAGCTCGGACCGAACGTACCGGATCCACGATTGGGATCGGGTCGGACCCGATGGCGCGCCGCGCCCACTGCACCTCGACCGTGCACTGGACGTGATCGATTTCAAGAGCGTGCCCGCCCTCGTGGAGCCGCGGTTGGCCGCGGCTGGCGGCGGCTGGCGGCGCGAGGTCGTGGCCGAGTGTGACGACTTCGTGGTGGAGCGGGTGGGGGTGGAGGCGGGCGCCGTCTTCGAGGCCGACCTTGACGGGGAGACGTTCGAGGCCTGGGGTGTCCTGTCCGGGTCGGCATCCCTCCTCACCGCCCACGACCGCGCCATGCACATGGAGGTGGCGCGGTTCGCGCTCCTGCCCGCGACGATGGGTCCGTTCGCGCTGCGGGCCGCGACGGATGTGGTCGCGCTTCGTGCCTACCTGCCGTGAAAACGGGCGGGCCGGCCCTGGAGGCCGGATCCGCCCGCGAGCAGCCCGTGGCCATACGCCTTCACAGTGCCCCGCCAGGGACTCGAACCCCGAACCTGCCGATTAAGAGTCGGATGCTCTACCAGTTGAGCTAGCAGGGCGAATTGAGCCGCTAAAGATATACTCCGGCGCGTCCCGGGCCAACGCTTCCGGAAGCGGGCCGCTCCCGACCGGGGTGCGAGCCGCGGGACCGGATGGGATGTCCCGGGACCACGGAGCCGTCAGCGCCACCGAGGGCGCTAACCGCACGCCGACATCTCGGGGTGGGCGGTCCACGACTCGAAGGATTCACCCTCGGCCGACAACTCGACGGCGACGGACTGTCCGGCTTCCACGTCGGTGCGTTCCGTGGGGCCGAGTTCGGGGCCGCCGGCGAGGTGGACCTCGACCCTGATGGCGCAGAGGGTGGCCTCGGTGGTGTTCTCGACCGTCCCTGTGAACGCGCTGCGAGCCGCGTCGTATGACAGGATCAGCCGGGCCCCGCGCCGGGTCGCGTCCCAGGTCTCGTCGCGTCCGATGTATTCGCCCGACTCTTCGCCCTCGCCGCCTTCGCCCTCTCCGGCGTGCTCGCCGCCCTCGCCGTGCTCATCGCCCTCCCGGCTCTCCGCGTGCTCGCCACCTTCGCGGCTCTCGACGCCGTGCTCGCCACCTTCGCCTTCGCCCTCTTCACCGTGCTCTTCGCTCGTGCCTTCACCCTCCGGCATGGCGTCGTCGGAGCCGTCCTGCTCAAGTGCGGGCGCGTCGCCGCCGGCTGCATCGGACTCGGGCTGGCCGCCGCAGGCAGCCAGGCCGAAAAGTGTCAGGATCGTGACCAGCGCGACGGGGACCGGCTTCCGGATCAGCTCTCTCATTTTTCCACGTCCATTCCGTGTGGGATTCAACTTCGGTTCCCGGTCGAACCGCCACGTGACCGGGTTCGGCGGGGACGGAAAAGGTAGGTTGGCGGTGCTCCGGGCAAAAGGGGCGCGCGTGTCGCCGGCCGCTGCCCGGAGCACCGCCTTCCGCGCTGTCAACCCCGTCCGCGGCCTGGGCGATCCCTTCCCCGGAACCGGTTCCCCGGGCGCCGGTCGACCCCGGGTTGCCGCCGTATCCCGCGCTGTCGCTCGAACCGTGGATCGCGCCGGATGCCTCGCTGGCGCACGGCGCCGCGTCGGTCCATCTGGCGCAGCTGTGCCCGCTGGTCCTCGCTGAGGATCTCCGTGAAGCGGTCCCGGAACGCGGTGGCGCCCGTCGCGAGCTCCTCGCGCAGCGCCGCGAGTTCCTGGCGAACGGCCTCCGGCTCCCGAATTCCGGCCCGGACCTCCGACGTCAGCGTCATGAAGCTGACGGTCCGGCTCGCGCGTTGCTCCAGCATGTCGACGCGGATCGACTCGAGTTGATCCCGCTGCGCCTGCGTCAGCTGAAGCTCGTCGGCGAGCCGGATGGCCCGCTCCACCGCGCTCGCCCCGGCGTTTCCGGAGCGCATGCCGGGACCCTGCCGCTGGGCCGTCAACTCCGATGCGCCGACGGCGACGGCCGCCACCAGCGCGAAGGCTGCGACGTTGGTGCGCTGGCACTTGAAAGGTGCGTTTATCATCTTATCCCCCCTGGACTTCCCGTTTTTGGTGATGCGTCTTTTCGGAACGGGCTTTAGCTTCCCCGTTAGGATCATTGACAGGCAGGGCGCCGAATCCGTTAGGGAAACGCAGATGTTCTTCAGGCAGATCGTCGACAGCAAGCTGGCCCAGTACGCATACCTCGCAGGGTGCCAGCGCACCCGGGAAGCGGTGCTGATCGACCCCGAACGGGATGTGGACCGGTACGTGGCGATTGCGCGAGGGGAGGGACTCAGGATCACCGCCGTGACGGAGACCCACATCCACGCCGACTTCCTGTCGGGTTGCCGCGAGTTCGTGAACCGATACGGCTGCCGCGCCTACCTCTCCGCCGAGGGAGGCCCCGGCTGGGAGTACGAATGGGCCCGGGGTCACGACCGGGTCACCCTTCTCCGCGACGGCGACCGTTTCACCGTGGGTGAGATCGACTTTCAGGCCGTGCACACCCCCGGCCACACGCCGGAGCACATGAGCTTCCTGATTACGGACCGTGGTGCGGGGGCCGGCGAGCCCATGGGGATGGTCTCGGGGGATTTCGTCTTCGTGGGTGATCTGGGTCGCCCGGACCTCCTGGAATCGGCTGCCGGCCACGCGGGGGAGATGGAGCCCTCGGCACGCCGCCTGCACGCTTCGGCGCTCGGCGTTTTCGAGCTTCCGGACTATCTGCGCATATGGCCCGGGCACGGCGCGGGAAGTGCGTGCGGCAAGGCGCTCGGCGCGGTCCCGGACACTACCGCCGGGTACGAGAAGCGCTACAGCCCCGCTCTGGCGGCGGTTCGGCGCGGCGAGGACGCATTCGTCTCGTACATCCTCGACGGACAGCCCGAACCTCCCCTGTACTTCGCCCGCATGAAGACCGAGAACCGGCGAGGGCCGGCGCTTCTCGGTCCGCTGCCCCGTCCCGGGCGGCTGTCGGGCACCGAACTCGCCGAAGTCGCTGCCGATCGCCACACGGTCGTCGTGGACACTCGCGGCGACCGCATGGGGTATTACGGCGGCCACATTCCGGGCTCCATCTACGCGCCGCTCGACAAGTCTTTCCCCACGGTGACCGGCAGCTACATCGACCCGGCCTCGCCGATCGTGCTCATCTGCAATGAGGGGCAGGTGGAGGAAGCCGTGCGCGATCTGGTCCGAATCGGCCTGGACCAGGTCACCGGGTGGGCCCCGCCCGAGGCACTGGAAGCGTTTCGCGCCGCGGGCGGAAGGCTCGCCAGCATCGAGGTCATCGACTTTCGGGAGGTGGGGCGCCGCGGGCCGGACCCGGGCGTTCAGGTCCTGGACGTGCGCCGCGCAACCGAATTTGCCGAGACCCGGGTCGACGGCGCCGCGAACATCGCCCATACCCGTCTGGCCGGCAGGCTCGATGAGCTTCCGCGCGACAAGGAGGTCCTGGTACACTGCCTCACCGGGGCGCGTGCGTCCGCGGCGGCCTCCCTCCTGGAACGGGAAGGGTTTCGGGTCGCCGCCGTCAACGACATCTTCGCCGATGCCTACCGTCGTGGATAACAGCAGCTCTCGTGCCGGACGGCCGCGCCCGCGGCAGTCAGCGCACCCGGCGTGGCGCGCGCGTCCGGCAGCCCGTGGATGGCCCGGCCAATGGACTCTGCTGGCAACCGTGCTCGCGACCGTCGCGCCGATGGCCACGGCGTGCGCCCAGTCCGATGGCGGCGAGGCCGAACGCCGGGCCGCCATGTTGCGGATGGTCGAAGGCGTCAAGGCCGACTACCCCGACGTGCGCACGATCTCCGCCGAGGGGCTTATTGCGGCGCTCGCGACGGAAGACATCCTCCTGGTGGACGTCAGGAGCGACGAAGAACGCGGAGTCTCGACGATCCCCGGCGCGATCAGCGCCCGGGACTTCGAGGCCCGTCTGGCCGAGTTGACTGTAGAGGGCCGCACGGTCGTGGCCTACTGCACCATCGGCGCCCGCAGTTCGGCGTATGCCCGCAGGATGGCCGGGCGGGGCGTCGACATGCTCAACCTGGAGGGAAGCGTTCTGGCCTGGACGCACGCCGGCGGCGAGTTCATGGCGCCGACGGGGCCCACCAGGCGGTTGCACGTCTACGGGCGTCGCTGGAACCTGGCCGCCGACGGCTACGAGACGGTCTGGTAGCCGGCTTCCCACGGGGTGAAACGAGCAAGGATGGGTGGACAGGGGCGGGGAAGCCATGCCCGGGCAATACTCGTGACAACCGGGTTCGCCGCAGTGACCGCGGCTGTCGTGCTATTCGCCTCGGCGACCGAGGTCCGCGGGCTCCAATCCGCGGAGCGCTGGAAGGCCTCCACCGAGCTGAGCTTCGTGCGAACCGGGGGGAACGCCGAGTCTTCGACGCTCGGCATCGGGAGCACGCTGGCGAGGGCCTGGGAGCGGGCGGAGGTGAAGGTGGAGGCGGGGGGAATCCGGACGCGGACCACTCACCTGAGTCGGACTGCGGTGGGAACGGCGGAGAACTTCAGGATCGACGAGCGGTCCGAGTCCAGGCTCTCGGCGGAGAACTATCATGCGCGACTCCGCGTGGATCGGAGGGTGTCCGATCGGACTTCGTTCTTCGTCCAGTCCGGGTGGACGCGAAACACCTTTGCCGGAATACGGAATCGTCTGGTCAACGTGGCCGGGGTGTCGACCCGCTGGACCGATAGCGAGCGACAGAGCCTCCGCACCGCATACGGCTTCACCCACACGGTGGAGCAGGACGAGGTTCCCGATCCCGAAAGCGCGAGCCGCTTCATTGGACTCAGGGTATCGTCGGAGTACCAGCGCGAGGTGACGGACAATACCGATTGGACGAGCGGTCTCGTGATCGACGGAAACGGTGACGATACGTCGGACCTTCGGGCCGACTGGACCAATTCTCTGGGCGTGGCCATGAACGAACACCTGGGCCTCAAGACGTCCTTCCGGGCCACCTTCGACAACCAGCCCGCCCTGGCGAGTGTTCCGCTCGTGACCGCGATGGGCGAGGCGGCGGGCGAAGTCGTCGTTCCGCGCGAGAAGTTGGACCACGTCTTCACCGTCGCCCTGGTCGTGAGCTTCTGAGGGAGACCGCGTCTGCTAGCAGATTGCGGCAGGACTCACAACGGGTTGCCCGGGTCCTCGCGTCTGATACCCGCTGCCACCGGGGAGCCACCGGCCCGCAACCCGAAATCCGCGCCCTCCACATAGGGTTCGCCGAAGCGCAACAGGGTGGTCAGCGGCGGTTGGCCCGGCTGGATCACGACGATATAGAGCCGGTCGTACTCCATTTCGTCGATCGGGTCCGAGGGGTCACCACCAAGGGCCGCCACGAGCGCCGGAGTGGTGTTGCTGTGACCTGACACGAAGTGACGCCCCGGGGCCGCGATGATGTCGGCGGCAAGCGACTCGAGTCCGCGCGGGTCGTAGATGTTTGCTTCCAGCTGCGCCCTCTGCGCGAATGGACGTGCCGTATCTTGCGTACGCTTGAGGTCGGTTGTGTGCACGTGGGTCAGGTCGACATCGGCGAGCAGGGCCAGTAGCGTCTGCACACGAATCTGTCCGTGCAGCGCGAGAGGTGGGTCGTCCGTTCCGTCGTCCGCCTTTTCGGCGTGCCGAACCAGGTACACGACGACTGCCGGGTCTTCCGTGGCTCCCGGGCCGGGAGGCATCTGGAAAGTTGCGGAGGGGGCGCCGAGCGCCGCAGACGGGGTCAGCAGGGAGGCGGCTGGCGCAAGGGGCCAGCACGCGGCCAAGCAAATCTTCGCGAAGCGGATCCGGTTCATACCGGCCTTGGGCTTCAGTGAGGAAAGCCTGTGGTCGCGCAAATATTGCATCATTGCGGAAAGAGCGCAAGGTTGCTTTGTCAGGAGGACGGGCTGAGGGATCGCCCCCGGGAGCCCCACGGGGCTCGCCGGACGGAGGAAAGTCCGAGCTCCGCAAGGCAGGGTGCCGGGTAACGCCCGGGCGCCGCGAGGCGACGGAAAGTGCAGCAGAGAGCAGACCGCCGATGGCCCCCGACGGGGGAACAGGCAAGGGTGAAAGGGTGCGGTAAGAGCGCACCGGGCCGCTGGCAACAGGGGCCGCATGGCAAACCCCACCCGGAGCAAGGCCAAATAGGGGACGAGGGACCGCCTGTCCCGCCCGAGTCCCGGGTAGGCCGCTCGAGGTTCGGAGCGATCCGAATCCCAGATGAATGATCCCGGCCCGCCCGTGAGGGCGCGGCACAGAACTCGGCTTATGACGCCCGTTCTCCTGACACCTCGCCCGGCGGTTTGTCCATGGCCGAAACGGCTGCGCACTTGACCGGGGATCGCCCGTTTTGGATCATTACTGCCACGTTTCGCACATGCGCCCGTAGCTCAGCTGGATAGAGCGCTGCCCTCCGGAGGCAGAGGCCAGAGGTTCGAATCCTCTCGGGCGTATTTTCCGGCTGCTAGGACTCCGCGCGGGTCGATCCCCCCTTCGCCGGACCTCTCGGGGGCCGGCGGAGCTGAATCGGCTTGCTGGCGCGAACCCGCAGATTGAGTCCTTCGACGAAGATCGAGAAGCCCATCGCGAAGTAGATGTATCCCTTGGGGATGTGCTGGCCGAACCCTTCTGCAACCAGCGTCATGCCAAGGAGGAGCAGGAAGCTCAACGCCAGCATCTTCACGGTCGGATGGTCGTTCACGAACCGGGACACGGAGGTTGCGGCCGCCATCATGACGACCACAGCGAGCACGATCGCGATGGCCATGACGGCGAAGTCGTCGGCCAGACCCACGGCCGTAATCACCGAGTCCAGCGAGAAGACCATGTCCATGATCGCGATCTGGACCAGGACGCCCACGTAGCTTGCGGCGCCCGCCTTGCCCCCGTGCTCGTCGTCTCCTTCGAGCCGGTGATGGATCTCGCGGGTGGACTTGGTCAGGAGGAAGAGCCCGCCGACCACGAGGATCAGGTCGCGGCCGGAGAAGGCGTGTCCGATGAAGCTGAACAGGGGCTCGGTCAGCCGCATGATCAAGGTGATCGTACCGAGCAGGGCGAGGCGCGTCGCCATCGCGAGGAGCAGCCCGATCTGGCGGGCGCGAGGCTGTTGCTCCTTCGGAAGCTTGTCCGCGAGGATCGAAATGAAGACGATGTTGTCGATCCCCAGGACGATTTCCAGGACCGCCAGGGTGGCCAGGGCGATCCATGCTTCAGGACTTGAAACCCATTCCATTGGCACAGCTCGGTGGGGGTTGTGGTACTGTTACAGGACCGAATCTACACCATTCTACCCAACCAACGCGTGGAGGACAGATGGCGGGCTACTCGGGCACGCCTCTGGCGAGGAAGCTTGGGATCAAGGATGGACACAGGATCGGATGGGACGGGGGGGCCGCCGGTTTCGTGGATTTGGTGAATCCGCAACCCTCCGTCGTCGTGGACCACGGATTCGCGTGTGACCGGTGCTACGACGTCATCGTCGTTTTCCTTCCGGACCTGGCGGCCCTGACTGGGACGGTTTCGCGATTTTGCTCACATTTGAAGTGGGAGGGGGGGTTGTGGATGGCCTGGCCCAAGCTGAGCGGCGGTCTGGTGAGCGACATACGCGAGTCCGACGTGAGACGCGCCGGTCTGGAGGCCGGCCTCGTCGACAACAAGATTTGCGCGATCGACCAGGACTGGTCGGGGTTGCGCTTCGTGTACCGGAAAGAGGACCGCCCCGCGCGGCGAAGGAGGTGAACGAGTGGGCGACACCCTGGAGTCGCTGATCGAAGGGTGGGATGGGCTGGGGGTGGTCACGTCCCGCCACCGAGAGACCGGAAGCTGGATCTTCATCGCGCTTCACAACGACACGCTGGGCCGTCCGTCGGGCGGCTGTCGTCTGAAAAGCTATCCCTCGCCCGCCGATGGGCTGCGGGACGCGATGCGCCTGGCCGAGGGCATGACCTACAAGTGGGCGGCCATGGGATTGGGGTATGGAGGCGGGAAGTCCGTTCTGGTCGTACCCGGGCCGCTCGCGGGCGAGCCCCGCCGGAGCCTGTTCACCCGCCTCGGGCAGGTCATGAACGCACTCAACGGAGCCTACGGTGTCGGGGTTGACATGGGGACCACCCCCCAGGACATGGAATTCCTGGCCACCGTTACCCCACACGTCGCCGGGCCGCGCGTTGTCGGTCCGCCTCCGGACCCCGGGCCGTTTACCGCAACGGGTGTGTACGAGGGGATCCGGGCAGCCGTGGCCCACCGGGACGGCAGCCCGGATCTGAAGGGCAAGTCGGTGCTGATCCAGGGCGTGGGCGACGTGGGGCACCCGCTCGCCCGCCTGCTGCGCGACTCCGGGGCAAGGGTAATCGCATCGGACATCGACCGAGCGCGCGCCTCGGCCGTCGCCGAGGAGTGCGGCGGCACGACCGTGGCCCCAGGTGAGGTGTACGATACCGAGTGCGACGTTTACGCTCCGAGCGCCATCGGTGCGACGGTCAACGAGCGCACCATCGGACGCCTGCGCTGCCGAGTGATTGCCGGATCCGCCAACAACCAGCTGGAGAAGCCGGACGACGCGGACCGGGTCAGGGAGCGAGGCATCCTTTATGCGCCGGACTATGTCATTAACGGGGGTGGGGCGATGGCGTTTGGATTGATGGAACAGGGGATTCTGGACATGGACGAGCTGACGGCGCGAGTGCGCTCCATCGGAGGGACCCTGGCCGGGATCTTCCGGGAAGCCGACGCACGCGGCATCTCGCCCGTCGATGCGGCGCATCGGCGAGCGCTCGGAGTCCTCGCACGGGGCGGCTCCGCCAACTCTGGCCGACCGGGCGCTTCACGCGGACATTTCGACAACGACAGGAGGCGCGGCCATGAGGATCACGCATAGACCGCTGCTTGCAGGGGCGCTGCTCTTTCTTCTGCCCACCGGAGATGCCGAGGGACAGCAGAGAGGAGAGGGCGAATCGAACGAGGAGGCCTTCCTTCGCGCCGTGGGCGAGCATTTCGGTACCCCGCACCGCGAGATCCTGGTGCTGGCGCAGTGGAGGTTGCCGGCCGGCGAGATACCGGTGGTCCTCTGCCTGGCGAGCGGGGCCGGGGTGTCGCCGGATGTCGTGGTTGCCCAGCGGCGAAGGGGGGGCAACTGGATGGAGATTGCTCGCGGCTACTCGGTCAACGCCGGGGATTTCCATGTGCCGATCGACGGCCCCACCGGTTTCCTGAGGGGTGCGTACGAACGGTTCGGTGCCAAGCCGGCGTCGGAGTGGCGTGATCTCCTCCTGTCCGACGACGAGGTCGTGGGCCTTGTGAACGTGCGCTTTCTGTCCCGTTCCCTGGGGCTGCCTCCCGGGCGCGTGCTGAGTGCGCTGGGGGATGGAGGCGACATCGTGGCCGTATTCCGGCAGCTGAAGGGCGCTGGTGGGGGGGCGGGCACCGTAGCCGGGCGAGGATGTTGAGCGCGCCCCGCTACGTCCCGCTCGCTTCCTACGCCGAGTACCCGCCGGCCGAAATGGAGCGGCGGGCGGCCGGTTTTCGCGCCGAGGTCACCCGGCGGCGGACAGTGCGGGAGTACAGCGACCGCCCGGTTCCCCGCAGGGTGATCGAGGAGTGCCTTGCAGCGGCCGGAACGGCGCCGAGCGGAGCGAACCACCAGCCGTGGCACTTCGTCGTCGTCTCCGACCCGGAGGTGAAGGCCCGCATTCGTGCCGCGGCCGAGGACGAGGAGCGTGCCTTCTACAACGGGGGCGCCCCGCAGGAGTGGCTCGACGCTCTGGCCGCGCTCGGGACCGACGAGCACAAGCCGTTTCTGGAGACGGCGCCGTACCTCATCGCCATCTTTGCCGAGCGGTACATGTTTGGCGCCGACGGCGGGAGGGTGAAGAACTATTACGTCCAGGAGAGTGTGGGCATCGCGACGGGGATCCTCATTACCGCGCTGCACCACGCGGGGCTGGCGACGCTGACCCACACGCCGTCGCCGATGAACTTCCTCAACGAGATCCTGGGTCGGCCCCCGAACGAGCGGCCGTTTCTCCTCCTGGTCACGGGATATCCTGCCGAGCACGCACGGGTGCCGGCGATCACGAAGAAGCCGTTGAACGAGATCGCGACGTTTCGGTAGTTCGGCCCGGCGGCGGGCCCGGTCCGGTGGCGCTGTTCGCATTCAGGAACCCGTGTTCCGTCCGGCCGACTTTCCCCCCGCACCCGGTACGTTGTAGACTCTGTCCCGGAGGCATCAAACGGACACGGTTCCCTACAAGCCATCGGGAGTCCTCATGGGCGTCGACGTAGCCCCCAAGCGAACACCGGAAGCCATCCGGATCTTCACGCGTGCGCTGCTGAGAGACCTGCAGGGGCTGGAGCGGATCCTGGCAGGCGGGATGATCGAGTCCGGCATCCGCCGCTTCGGCGCGGAACAGGAGTTCTTCCTCGTCAACGAGGCGTGGAGGCCGGCGCCGGTCGCGGTGGAGGTACTGGAGGACCTGAACGACGACCCGTTCACCACAGAGCTGGCGCGCTTCAATCTGGAAGCGAATCTGTCACCGCGCGTCCTGGAGGGGTCGTGCTTCTCGGACATGCACGCGGAGCTCGACGGCTACGTCACCCGGGTGCGTGACGCGGCCCGGCGGCACGATTCGGAGGTCATCCTGACGGGCATCCTGCCCACGCTCACCAAGTCCGACCTTTCGCTCGACAACATCACGCCTCGTGCGCGCTACCATGTCCTCAACGAAGCCATGAAGGCCGGTCGCAGCGCCTTCAAGCTGCGGATCCGGGGCACCGACGAACTGATGATCCAGCACGACTCGGTGATGCTCGAGGCGTGCAACACGAGCGCCCAGGTCCACCTTCAGGTCACGGCCGATGAGTTCGCCCACTTCTACAACGTGGCCCAGGCCGTGACCGGGCCGATCCTCGCCTGCTGCGTCAACTCGCCGCTCCTCTTCGGCCGGAAACTCTGGGCCGAAACCCGGATCGCCCTCTTCGCGCAGTCCCTGGACACGCGTGGCGCCGACCTTCACATGCGCGAGATGAGCCCCCGCGTGCGGTTCGGCGGAAGCTGGCTCGAGAAGTCGGTCACCGAACTGTTCCAGGAAGACATCGCCACCTTCCGGGTGCTCCTCGCCACAGATATCGACGAGGACCCGCTGGCGGTGCTTGACGAAGGAGGCGTACCGAAGCTGAGCGCCCTCGCGCTCTTCAACGGCACCGTGTATCGCTGGAACCGGCCCTGCTACGGGATCTCCAAGGGGAAGCCGCATCTCAGAATCGAATGCCGCGCGCTGCCGGCCGGGCCATCCACGATTGACGAGATGGCCAACACCGTGTTCTGGATCGGGGCGGTGCTGGGCATGGCCGGCAAGGTTCCGGATCTGACCGAGCGCATGGAGTTCGACGACGCGAAGGGGAACTTCCTCGCCGCGTCGCGTCTCGGGCTGGGCGCCGGCATGGCATGGCTGGACGGGACGAGCAGCCCGGCCGACCGGCTCATTCTGGATACGCTCCTCCCCCTCGCCGAGGAGGGATTGAGCGCCTATCCGGTACACAGGAGCGAGATCGATCGCTACCTGGGCGTGATTCAGCGGCGGGTGGAGGCGGGGGTTACAGGGTCGAGCTGGGCGCTGCGCTCGCTCAGCAAGCTGAAGCGGGCCGGCACCAAGGGTGAACAGCTGGCCGCGCTCACGTCCGCCACCGTCCGTCAGCAGAACGCCGGCAAGCCCCTCGTGGAGTGGGATCTGGCGGAGCTGCACGAGGCGGGCGGATGGAAGTACAACTACCTCCGCGTCGAGCAGTACATGACCACCTCGCTGACCACGGTCAATCAGGAAGAGCTCGTTGAACTGGTCGCCTACCTGATGCACGTACGCCAGGTCCGCCATGTGCTGATCGAGGACAACGAGCACCGCCTGGTCGGAATCGTGTCCTACCGTTCGGTCCTGAAGCTGATGGCGGAGGGACGGACGCAGGCCGAAGCCGAGAGCATGCCCGTCAGCGACGTCATGGAGCGGAATCCGGTCACGGTGGCCCCCGAGACGCCCACCCTGGAAGCCATCAGCAAGATGCGCAGCAACCGGGTGTCCGCGCTGCCGGTGGTGCAGGACGGACAACTCGTCGGGCTGGTGAGCGAGACGGATTTCATGCCGATGGCGTACCATCTGCTCGAAGAGCGGCTGCAGGGGGACTAGGCGGGAGTCGTGGACGGAGGCGAAGAGACCAGCCCGGGCGGCCCCGGCGACCCAGTGCAACCGGATGGGATCATCGGCTGGGTGAAGGGACGTGCCGAGGGGCCGTTGCTGCTTTGCGTCGGCGGACTCCACGGCAACGAGCCCGCTGGCGTGCGGGCGCTGGAAAGCGTCGTCGAGCGGGTCAGAGAGCGCCGGCGTGTCCTTGCGGGGGATTTTGTGGCCGTCACGGGGAACCTGCGGGCGCTGTCCGCCGGCCGGCGCTTCATGGCGTACGACCTCAACCGGGCATGGACGCCGGCGCGGTTGTTGGTGCAGCGAAGCGTGGGCGTATCTCCGAACGGGAGGGCTCCCGCTCCGGAAGATGCCGAGGTGGCCAGGATGCTCGATATCCTCCACGCGGTTTCCGTGAGGCGGCGCGGTCCGGTGTACGTCCTGGACATCCACACCACGTCCGGAGGCGGGGGGGCCTTCACCACGGCGGCGGACACTCGGCGGCACAAGGATTTCGCCATGGCGATCCCGGCCCCGCTGGTTTTGCGCCTCGACGAGCACCTCGAGGGCACGCTCACCAGCCACCTCGCCCGGCTCGGCTACACCGCGGCGGTCTTCGAGTGCGGTCAGCACCAGGAGGCGGAGTCGCAGGTTCGGGCCGCCTGCGCAATCTGGCTGGCCATTCGTGCGGCGGGGCTCATCGAGGACGCCCAGGTGCCCGAGGCCCGGCAGGGCTGGACCGCGCTGGAGGAGGCCTACCGGCGGCTTCCGAGGATCCTGGAGATGAAGTACCGCCACCCGGTGACGAAAACCGACCGTTACAGGACCCGTCCCGGCTTCCGGAACTTCCAATGGGTCCGGGTTGGAGACGTGATCGGAGACGACCGGCGCGGTGAAGTCGTGGTTCCCGCAAGCGGCAGAGTCCTGATGCCACTGTATCAGGAACAGGGCGAGGACGGCTTTTTCGTGGTCAGGGACATCAAGACCCGCGCCGACCAGGATGCCGCGGCTGGCCAGGGGGGTGCAGCGGCGGCGCCGGGCGCGAACGGGTAGATCGTGTGCGGCCGCTTCACCCTGACCCGGAACCTCGACGCGATCGCCGACACCTTCGGGACCGGGATCGCGCCCGGACTGAGTGACCACGAACCACGGTACAACATTGCGCCGACCGAGGAAGCCCCGGTCGTGATCGCGGCGCCTGGCGGGCGTCGCGCCGGACCGATGCGGTGGGGCCTCGTGCCCGCCTGGGCAAAGGATGTGCGGATCGGGGCACGGCTCATCAACGCCCGCTCCGAGACGGTGGGGACAAGGAACGCGTTCCGCGAGTCCTTCCTTGCCAGGCGCTGCCTCGTGCCCGCCGACGGATTCTACGAGTGGGAGGCCCGCCACGCGGAGGGTCCCGGCGGGAAACCGCGTGTGCGCAAACAGCCGTACTGGATCCACCGCCCAGGCGCGGGTCTCTTCGCAATGGCGGGGATCTGGGCGCTGTGGTCATCCGGACCGGACTCCCGCCTCGCCACGTTCTCCGTGCTCACTCGAGACGCCCCCGACCCCATCCGCTGGCTACACGACCGTGTGCCGGTCATCCTGCCCGAAGACGGTTGGACCGACTGGCTTGCCCGAGGCACCCCGCCAGAGGCGCTCGGCGACATCCTCGGCTCCGCCGATCCCCCCGAACTGCAGCTGCACCCGGTGTCCCGGGCCGTAAACCGCGCGGGCTACGACGCCCCGGACTGTATCAGAGAGGCTACGCCGGGGTAGCCGCGAACACGGACGCCAGGCGGTCGAGCGCGGGGACGAGCTCATCCTCCGGGGGACCGAATCCGACGCGCATCGTCCCTTCGATCCCGAAGTGGGCGCCCGGGACCACCAGAAGGCTGTGCTCCACGCGCAGCTGCTCAGCCAGCTCGAGCGAACTTCCCGGAGCGTGATACCGAACCATGGAGATCGCGCCCGCGTCGGGCGGAGTCATGGTGAACAACCCGTTGTGGGCATCGGTCCACGCCGTCAACACGCCGAGGTTGTCGCGGATGATCTTCCGGGTCCGCGCAAGGATCGCGGGGCGCACGCCTGGCGAGAGCGCGATTGTCGCAAGGGCGTCCGAGAGCGACGGTGGCGCGATGGTGGTGTAGTCGGTGCGGGCCCAGAGCCGTTCCACCACCTCGTCGGGACCGGCGACCCAACCCAGCCTGACGCCGGGGAGAGCATATGCCTTGGAGAGCGAGTTCGTCACCAGAACCTTGTCGTAGCGCCCCCAGAAGCTGGGGACCGGATCGGTGCCCACTTCGGCGCCACGATAGACTTCGTCACAGAGGATCCAGGCTCCGTGCCGGTCAGCCAGGGTGACGATGGTGTCCATCTCCCCTTCCGTGAGGGCCACACCCGTGGGGTTGTTGGGGTTCGTGATCAGGATGAACCCGGCACCGGCGGCAAGTGCCGACTCGAGCTGGTCGAGGTCGGGGCGCCAACCCGCTTCCTCCCGAAGGTGGAAGGGCAGGAACCCCCCGTCGAAGTTCTCGATGAGTCCCGGTACCTGCATGTAGTTGGGAAGCATGACCGCCACCGGCTTGCCCGGGGCCGCCAACTCCCAGAACGCCACGAAGTTGGCCTCCGCTCCGCCGATGGTAACGACCACGGAGCGGTCCGTGGCGCCTGGGTACTGGGCCGCGATGAGCGCCCGGAGTTCGTCCGAGCCGTTGGACTGACCATAACCCAGACGGACCGACGAGAGGTCGGCCGAACCGTCGCCGTACTCCAGGAGTTCACCCACCGTGAGCGGATGAACACCGCTCTCCGAGAGGTTGTAGTCGACCCGGTGCTCATAGGTGGATTGCCACCGCTCCATCTGGAATGGGATGAATCCCACGGCCTGCCTCCTTGTGCCGGTACGTCATTGGCGAGACTCTTCTCGAAGGGGAAAGATGGCGAAACGCGGGTCCGGGAGAAATGATCGACATCGAAGAGCATGTGCTCGACAATGGTCTGAAGGTCGTGTTGGCTCCGGACCGAACTACCCCGGTGGTCGGCGTCAATCTGTGGTACGGCGTGGGTTCCAGGAACGAGCCTTCCGGCCGAACCGGCTTCGCCCACCTCTTCGAACACCTGATGTTCCAGGGCTCGGCCCACGTCCCCAGGAACGGGCACTTCCACTTCATCGAGCGAGTGGGGGGGTCGGCCAACGCCACGACGTGGTTTGACCGCACCAACTACTACGAGACGGTGCCCTCCCACCACCTGGACCTCGCACTCTGGCTCGAGTCCGATCGGATGGGGTGGATGCTTCCGGCGATGACCGGGGAGAAGCTCGAAAACCAGCGCCAGGTCGTCATGAACGAACGGCGCCAGCGGTATGACAACCAGCCGTACGGAGACTGGGACGAGCGCATCCAGTCCCTTCTCTTCCCGGCGACCCATCCGTACCATCACACGGTGATCGGCTCGATGGAGGACATTGCCGCCGCGTCGCTTCCCGACGTCCGGAACTTTTTCGCCACCTACTACGTCCCCAACAACGCCGTGCTCTCGATCTGCGGCGACTGCGACCCCGACGAGGCCGTCGAGCGTGCACGGCACTACTTCGACCCGATCGGGCCCGGCCCGGAGCCGCCATCCATCCCCGGCACCGCCCGGATACCCTTCGCGACCGGCGGGACCCTGCGCGCCGATGTCCGTGCGGCCGTACCCCTGCCAAAGGTCTACATGGCCTCCCGGGTACCACCGTTCACCGCCGATGCCTTCTACGCCGGCGAGGTTGTGTCCTACTGCCTGGGCCGGGGACGGTCCTCACGGCTGTACGACCGCGTGGTCCGGAACCTCGAAGCCGAGTCGGCGACCTGCCACCTCCTCCCGCTCACGACCGGCGCGGCCATTTTCCTGGTCATTGCCACCGGGTTCCCTCACACCGACGTGGACGAGCTCGAGCGGTCCGTGGTCCGGGAGATCGAGGGAATCGGCGACCTCACCGAAGAGGAGGCCGCGCGCGCAATCATCGGCTCGGAGACGTCGACGCTCAGACAGCTGCAGCGGGTGGAGACCCGGGCCGACCTCCTTTCGATGTATGCCACCCATTTCGGTGACGCCACGCGCCTCGAACGTGACCTGAGGAGGCTCCGCAGCGTGACGGTGCGGGAAGCGCGGGATTGGGGCCGAAGCTACCTGCACGGCGAAAACCGCGTGTCGGTGCGATATATCCCGGAGGAGTCGTCGTGATGCGTCGGCGGTCGCGGCCGCACTGGACGTTCCGGGTTGCCCGACGCCCGACTGACGAGCCGCCGGGATGACCGACCGGACCGTGCCACCGGTTTCGGGCCCGATCCGCCCGTACGAGTTCCCCCCCGTCTCCCGGAAGCGACTCGAGAACGGCCTGGAGGTGTGCGTGGTGCCCACGACCTCGCTTCCGATCGTGACGGCCATGGTGGTGCTGCCCGGGGGAGAGACGGCCGTGCCGGCGCAACAGGCCGGGTTGGCGGTGCTCTCGGGCGACGCGCTGGAAGGCGGGACCGAGCGTTTGACCAGCCGCGAACTTGCCGGGGCGCTGGAGGGCGTGGGAGCGAGCTTCGGAGCGGCGACGGGCTGGGACTCCACCACGGTGGCCGTCGCGTGCCAGGCGGATGTGCTCGCCGACGCCATGCCCCTGCTGGCACAGATGGTGCATTCGCCGACCTTCGAAAAGTCCGAATTCGACCGCTACAGGGCGCAACGGCTGGCCTCCGCGGCCCGCCGCCGGATGAACCCGTCGGCCATCGCCGCCGATGCGCACGCCCGCCACGTCTTCTCCCAGGGCGACACCTACAGGGCCCCGCCGGCGGCCCCCCGCCCCCCCCCGCGGGCCCCCCCCGTCGCCCCCCGCCCCCGAGGCGCCCGCCCGCCACGTCTTCTCCGAGGGCGACACCTACAGCCGCCCGCTGGGCGGGACCGAGGACTCCGTGGGGACGTTGGAGGCAAGTGACGCCCGCCGCTTCGTAGCGGCCAGGTACGGGCCAGCCTCGGCGGCCGTGGTGCTCGTGGGCGATCTGGACACGGCCGAGGCCGGTGCACTTGCCGACCGGGAGTTGGGCGGATGGACGCGCGACGCGGGAGCAGTGCCCTCGCCGAGCGCGTCGCCGCGGCTCCGCGAGCGAGCGGTGCACCTGGTCCATCGCCCGGGATCGGTTCAGTCGCAGATCCGGGTGGGCCATGTGGGCGTGCCGCGTGCCGTTGACGACTACTTCCCCCTGATCGTGCTCAACCTGATACTCGGAGGTTCGTTCTCGTCGCGCCTCAACCTGAACCTGCGCGAGCGGCACGGCTTCACCTACGGCGTGCGTTCCGCCTTCGCTCCGCGGCGGGGTCCGGGCCCCTTTTCGGTGTCCACCGCCGTCGAGAACGCGGTCACGGGTGCGGCCATTGCCGAGATTTTCACCGAGATCGAGGACCTGGTGAACGGGGGGCCGACGAGCGAGGAGGTCGAAACCGCCACGAGCTACCTGGCCGGGGTGTTTCCGCTGCGCATGGAGACCACGGGGCAGATCGCGTCCCGGATCGCCGAGATGTTCGTCTACGGACTTCCCGAGGATTACTACCGGAGCTACCGGGACCGGGTTCGGGAGGTCACGTGCGAGGATGCCGCCCTGGCCGGGCAGTCGCACATCCGCCCAGCCGAACTGTGCGCGGTCGTGGTGGGGGACGCGGACGCCGTGGCGCCGCAACTGGAAGCCCTGGAGATCGGCCCCGTGACCGTACACCGGGCAGGCCGATGAATGCCCTCTCGCCTGCCGCGGTTCGGGCATGAGCGAAGACCGGAGCGCATGCATTGACACCCGTGTCATCCACGACGGACGGGTTGTGCACCTCGGCGTCGACACGGTTCGCTTCCCGGATGGCTCGGTAGGGAAGCTGGAGCTCATCCGGCACCGGGGTGCCGCGGCGGTCCTTCCGGTGCTTGGCGGCGAGGGAGACTCGGACCCGGATATCATTCTCGTGCGTCAGTACCGGTACGCGGCAGGGGGGTTCATCTACGAGGTGCCGGCCGGGATCATCGAGCCGGGGGAGAGCTGGGAGGAGTGCGCGCGGCGCGAGTTGGAGGAAGAGGCGGGGGTCAGGGCCGGGAGGCTGACGAGGCTCACGACCATCCACACGACCCCGGGGTTCACCAACGAGAAGATCCACCTGTACGCGGCGTTCGATCTCGAGCGGGGCGTGACGCGTCCGGACGACGACGAGTTCATTCGCATCGAGCGGCTGCCACTGTCCAGGGCCCTCGAGATGGCGCGCACGGGTGAGATCACCGACGGGAAGTCGCTGGTGACGATCCTGTTCGCTGCGCGCTTCCTGCTTTCCGGAGCAGGCTGAACCACGCGGGCGAGCGGAGCGTTCCCACGACACGGAGCCGCCGCGGATCACCTGCGGTGTCTCCCAGCATGGAATCGGATGTCCCTGGACGGGGACAGCGCCGGGTCGCAGGGCTCAATGAACATGCGGCCAATTGTGTGGCACGGTTCATGCAAGAAGGAGTGGGCCATCAAGGAAATCGATCACGGAGACTCGGACGCTCCGGATCGTACAGCCACCGAGAGGGAGGTGGAAAAATGGCCCGCGTGAATCTGCTGGTGAACAAGGGTGGTGCTGGCCAGCGGTCGGCCAGCGAGGTCAGGCAGGAAATAGCTGCGCTCAGCGACAGCCACGTCGTGCAGCTCTTCCTCGGCGGTGAGGATCGCGCCTTTGCCGAGTTGGTGCGCAGGTACGACAAGCGCCTTCAGAACTTCGTCTACCGTACCGTGGGAGACAGGGAACGGGCGGAAGACCTGGTCCAGGAGACCTTCGTACGGGTATATCGACACCTCAACCGCTTCGACCAGACCAGGAAGTTCTCGACCTGGATCTACACGATCGCCGGAAACCTGGCCAAGAACGAACTTCGCAACCGTTCGCGAAACCCGCTGGTGCTCTTTCAGGCAATCATGAAGAACTGGGAGTCCGACTATCGCCCCCTGGAGTGGGAGGACCCCAAGAACCGGCCGGACGACCTCTACCGAAAGCGCTTCCTGCGCGAAAAGGTGAACGAAGCCGTCGACCAGCTGCCCGATCATCACCGCACGGTCTTCGTGCTGCGGGAGCTGCACGGCAAGACCTACGAGGAGATCGCGGAGATCACCGGGTGCAACCTGGGCACGGTCAAGAGCCGCCTCAACCGCGCGCGGAACAAGTTCGCGCGGATTATCGCTCCGATGGTGGACTGACCGGATACACCTCACCAACAGACTGGCGTTCCGGAACACCGTTGGTATATTACGGTATACAATTACGAGCGCAGTGGTTGTTGGAACGCGGGCCCGGGCAGTGCGGTAGAAGGGGATAGCCGGAACCGCCATCTTCTACGGATGGGTCGCCGCCAGTGATCCGGAGCATCTGAACCAAAGGGGGATCGGCTGAATTGCAGCCGCGGGATCGTGGATAGACAGGTTTTCGTGATGAAGCGCCCGGATAGAGCGGAGCCCGCCTGCGAGGGCGAGCGTGCCAGCGCGGCACGGGGTTGCCATTGGTTCCTCGACGTGTACTCCGACTACCGGGACGCTCGTCTGGACGACGCCACCCGCGCGCTGGCCGATGCGCACCTGCTTGACTGCTCCTCGTGCCGGCGGTACGACCGGGTGGTTAGGAGAGGGGTCGATATCCTTCGCCATCCGCGATCCGCCCCGGCCTCCCGCCCCCAGGGCCTCGTTTTCCTGCGGGACCGGGCGTTGGCCGCCGAGAGGGAGTCCAGGGCGCTGGGCACGGCAGGGTCCGGCGTGACCCTGGCCGCCGCTGCCGTTGTCGCATTGCTCCTCTCGGTCGCCGCGTGGTTCCCCGTACTTGCCGGCGGAACGCCCGAGGTCGAGATCGCGCCGGTCGTGGCTGCTGCGCCGCAGCCCCCGGCTCCGGCCTTCTTTCCGGTGCCGGGCGGCTTCTCCTTCGAGGTGGACCGAGCGGATCTGACGAAGCTCACCCCGGCCATGCTCTTCGAGTACGGCCGGACGCCAGCCGGACCCGCGCGGGGAGTCGCCACCGGACCCGATCTGGACTAGGAGCCTCGTGGAAGCCGGACCGTGTTGAGGTCAATCGGGCGCGCCAATTCTCGCGTCACGGCCTGACCGGAGATCGGCCTTGCTGCCCAAGTCCTTGACGACCGCCAGGAACGGGGGCGTTTTCTTTCTTTATGGTGGTGACGAATTCCGCAAGTCGGTCGCCGCGAAGCTCCTGCTGGATCGCTACGCGGATCCAGCCACCCGCGACTTCAACGTAGACCTGATCGAGGGTTCTGAAACGTCTGTGGGACGGCTTGCCTCGGTCATCGCGACACCGCCCATGATGGCTGAGTGGCGCGTTGTCCACCTGAAGGAAGCGGAGTCGCTGGCGGGCAGCCCAAGCGCGCGCAAGGTGATCCTCGACACGGCGAAGAATCCCCCGCCGGGGTTGGTGCTCATCTTGCAGGCGACTGTCCCCGCGAGGTCCAGGGCCAAGTTCTACAAGGACCTCGCCCGGATCGCGACCGCCGTCGAGTTCAAGCCGGTCCCAGCCGACGAGGTACCCGGGTGGCTGGTCTCGTGGGCGCGCGAGGAAGCCGGGGTGACGATCGAGATCGAGGCCGCGAGGGCCCTCGCGGGTGCCGCCGGAACGGAGTTGGGAATGCTCACCCAGGAAGTGCGGAAGTTGGCCGAGATGGTGGGCGACGGCGCCGCGGTGGATGTGGAAGCCGTGAGAAGAGGGGGGCTGAGACTGCCCCGTCAGGACCGCTGGGCCTGGTTCGACCTGGTCGGCAACCGGCAGATCCGTGAAGCGGCGCGCGGTCTTCCGGTCCTGCTTTCGCAGGGTGAGTCCGCAGTCGGGCTCGTCATCGGTCTTTCGACCCACCTGCTGAGAATCGGTGTGGCCGTCGAGGGGGGTCAGCCCGCGCTGCAGTCCGCTCTGCCGCCATACCAACGGTTCCTCGCGCGCCGAATCCTCGGGCAGGCCAGGCGCTGGACCCGGGCCGACCTCGCGGAAGCGCTGCGCGGGCTGAGGCGGCTGGACCAGCTCCTGAAGGCCAGCGCAATCCCCGACGAGGTCCTGGTGGAGGAGTGGCTGCTCGCACTGATGGTGCGGTCGGGGGGAGCGGTGGGCGCCGCGTGATGCGCGTCCGGACCGAAGAGGACCGCGGTGTGAACGCCGGGGAGATGGAACCCGGTGGGGAGCCGGGTGGCGATGTCCGGCTGCGCATTCGCGGAATGCACTGCGCCGCCTGCGTCACGACCGTGGAGAAGGCCCTGAACGCGGTGGACAACGTGTCGGGGGCCAGCGTGAACCTGGTCGACGAGCTCGCCCGGGTCCGGTCGGGTGCGGGTGGAACCAGCCGCGCGGCCCTGGTGAGCGCGGTCGAGGGGGCGGGGTACGAGGCGGAGGTGCTCGACAGCGACCGTGCAGCGATCGATTCGGCCCTCGCCCGGGACGCGGAGAAGGACGCCGAGCACGCCGGGTTGATGCGGCGGTTTCGCGTCGGTGTCGTGTGCGGGTTGCCGGTCGTGATGATCGGACACTGGGACATGATTCCGGGGCTGCCGCCTCTCGCGGCGAGCGCCGAGCGCGTTGCGTGGTGGCTGTCCTGCGTGCTCACCGTGCCGATCATGGCGTACGTGGGGCGGGGGTTCTTCACGGGGGCGTGGGCCGCCGCGCGGAGGCGCACCTCCACCATGGATACGCTGGTTGCGCTCGGGACGGGCGCCGCGTGGCTGTATTCCACGGCGGTGCTGGCCGTGCCCCACATCTTCCCGGGGGGGAGCGGGCGCCCCTTCTACGAGGCGGTGGCGGCGGTGATCACGCTGGTGGTCCTTGGCCAGGCGGTCGAGGCCCGGGCCCGGGGCCGGACGGCGCGGGCGCTGCGGGCCCTGTTCGACCTCACCCCCGAGACGGCCGACCGGCTGATCGACGGCGAGGCCGAGACGGTTCCGGTGGCCCGGATCCGGCCGGGTGACCTGCTTCTCGTGCGGCCCGGCGGCCGGATTCCCCTGGATGGCCGTATCCGTGGTGGAGAGAGCGAGGTCGACGAATCGATGCTGACCGGCGAATCCGTCCCCGTGGCGAAGAGAACCGGCGACGACGTGGTCGGTGGCACCGTCAACGGAACCGGCGCCCTCACGATGGAGGCGACGCGGGTCGGCGCGGACACCGTATTGGCGCGCATCGTGGAGATGGTCCAGCGCGCCCAGGCGACGAAGCCCCCCGTCCAGCGGACCGTGGACGCGGTGGCGGGGATCTTCGTCCCGGCCGTGATCCTCGTGTCTCTGGCGACGTTCTGCATCTGGTACCTGGCCGGGCCCGAACCCGGGCTCAACTTCGCCGTTGTCACCGCCGTCGCGGTGCTGGTCATCGCATGTCCGTGCGCGCTGGGGCTGGCGACGCCCATCTCGGTGATGATCGCGATCGGGAAGGCGGCACGGCATGGGGTGCTGATCCGGGACGGCGAGTCCCTGCAGAGGGCGCGCCGGGTCGACACGGTCGCGCTGGACAAGACGGGGACGCTCACCATCGGTCGGCCCGCGGTGATGTATGCGGGAACCGCCGGCGCCGTTTCCGAAGCGGAGCTTGTGGACGTTGCGGCCAGCGTGGAAGCGGCCTCCGAACACCCCGCGGCGCGGGCTATCGTGCGGTACGCGGGGGAGCGGGGCGTTGCCGCCCGGGTGGCGGCGCACTTTGCGGCGCATCCCGGGCGGGGGGCCTCCGCGGTGGTCGCGGGCAAGCGGGTGCTCGTCGGGTCGCCGTCGTTTGCGGAGGCGGCAGGCGTGGACACGGAGCCGCTTGGCGCGCACCTCGACCGGGTGGCGGGGGAGGGGGGGACTCCGGTCGTGGTCGTGATCGACGGGGTGGCGGCGGGGGTGTTCGGGGTGGCCGACACGGTGCGGCCGGGTGCGCGCGCCGCGGTGGAGCGGCTGCAGGGTCGCGGGATCGAGGTGATCATGCTGACTGGCGACGACGAGGCCGCCGCGGACAGGGTCGCGGCCGGCACGGGCATCGCACGCGTGCGCGCCCGCATCTCCCCGGAGGAGAAGGCCGCGGAGATCCGGGCGCTGCGTGACCGCGGAAGGGTGGTAGCCATGGTGGGCGACGGGATCAACGATGCGCCTGCCCTGGCCACGGCGGATGTCGGAATCGCAATGGGGGGCGGAACCGAGGTCGCGATCCGCACCGGCGACGTGGCGCTGCTCGGCGATTCGCTCCAGGGGGTCGAGACCCTGCTCCGCGTCTCGGCGGCGACCCAGCGCAACATTACGCAGAATCTGGTGGGGGCGTTCGCGTACAACGTCGTCGGCATCCCGGTTGCCGCCGGCGCGCTCTACCCGTCCCTGGGACTGCTGCTGTCGCCGATGATCGCAGGGGCGGCCATGGCCTTCAGTTCCGTGACGGTGGTCGCCAACGCGAACCGGCTGCGACGCTTCCAACCCACCCGCGCCCGTTGATCGCCGGTCCCGGCGGCGGTATCGTACGCATTCGGGCGCCTCGCCACTTTCGGTAGCGACGCGGAGGTTACCACGCACTGCCGGGCGGTTCCCGTTCCCCGGCGCAACGAGCACCTGCATCGCCCTTGGCTACGTCCCTGAACCGCGGCCTCGACACACCGCTCATGCGGCAATGGCGGGAGGCGAAATCCCGCTCCGGGGACGATCTCGTCTTCTTCCGGGTAGGCGACTTCTACGAGCTGTTCTGCGAGGACGCAGAGGAAGGCTCCCGGCTCCTGGGTCTGACCCTCACGTCACGCAACAACGGGGCCGCCAGCCGCGTCCCCCTGGCGGGGGTCCCGGCCAAGGCCGTCGACGAGTACGTGGCCCGGCTGGTGAAGCTCGGCAGGACCGTCTCGATTTGCGATCAGGTCGAGGATCCGGCCGAAGCCAGGGGCATCGTGCGCAGGGAGATCGTCGAGCGACTGACTCCGGGCACCGTGATCTCCGAGGCGCTTCTCGAAGCGGGACGCAACAACTTCGTCGTCGCGCTCGTCGGCGGGGATGCGGCCATCGGTCTGGCCGCCATGGATGTATCGACCGGAGAGCTGATGCTCATGCAGGCCGGCCCCGCCGAGGTCGAGGACGAGCTTGAGCGGCTGGAGCCCCGCGAACTCCTCGTGCCCGAATCGGATGACGGCCTCCCCGAGGGACGCGCCGGCGCGGTGCGCACGGTCCGGCCGGACTGGGTGTTCGAGGTGGAGACAGCCCGTGACGAGTTGAAGCGGCGCTACGAGGTGCTGTCGCTCGACGGCTTCGGGCTGGAGCCAAGGGACGAGCTGCTGATCCGGGCCGCGGGCGCACTTGTCGCCTACGCGGAAGAAGTTCGCCCCGGGTCGGGGGAGCACCTGCGTCCGCCCAGGATCCAGCGGCCCGAGGCGGTCATGACCCTCGATTCGATGACCCGCCGCAACCTGGAGCTGGTCGAGGCGCTGCGTCCCTACGACGGTGACGTGTCTCTGCTGTCGGTGCTGGATGCCACGACCACTCCCATGGGTGCGCGCCTCCTGCGGGCGTGGCTGCTCCGGCCCCTGCTCGACGCGGAAGGGATCTGGCGCCGTCAATCCGGGGTCGCCGAGCTCCTGGAAGCCACGCGCGCACGCGTCGGGTTGCGCGCCGCGCTGAAGAAGATCCGGGACCTGGATCGCCTGGGAACCAGGATCGGGTCGGGTCACGGCACCCCGCGCGAGGTGCTGGCCCTGGGGCTGTCGCTCCGACGGCTGCCCGAGGTCGCCAGCTGTGGAGCCGGGCTGGAGAGCGAGACTCTGGCGGGGCTCATTGGGGACCTCGACACCCTGGAAGACGTCGAATCGCGGATCGCCCTGGCCATTTCCGATGACGCTCCGGCCTCGATGTCCGACGGCGGCGTGATCCGGGAGGGGTTCAGCGGGGAGCTGGACGAACTCAGGACGGTTCGCGACGGCGCGCGGGAGTTTATCGCGGGTCTGCAGGTCCGTGAGCGTGAACGGACCGGCATCGCTTCGCTCAAGGTCGGATACAACAGGGTCTTCGGCTATTACCTGGAGGTCACGAACGCGAATCTCTCACGCGTCCCGGAGCACTATATCCGGAAGCAGACCCTGACCGGTGCGGAGCGCTACTTCACCCCGGAGCTGAAGCAGTGGGAAGAGAAAGTGCTCGACGCCGACGACCGGATCGCCCGACTCGAACAGACCCTCTTTCTGCGCCTGCGGGGCGAATTGTCCTATTCGGTCCCGCGGATCCAGCGAACCAGCCAGCGGATCGCCGTCCTGGACGTGCTGCTGTCGATGGCGGAGGTGGCGGAGGCACGCGGGTACGTGCGGCCCGAGATCACGACCGGATTCGGGATGAACATCGTCGCGGGCCGTCATCCGGTCGTGGAGACGATGATGCCTCGCGAGGACTTCATCCCCAACGATCTGCACCTGGACGAGGACGGACGCATCGTGATTCTCACGGGCCCGAACATGGCCGGGAAGAGCACGGTCCTTCGCCAGGTCGGCCTTATCCAGCTCATGGCGCAGGTCGGGTCCTTCGTGCCGGCCGGAAGCGCGAGCCTGGGGATCTGCGACCGGGTCTTCACACGGGTTGGCGCTTCGGACAACCTGGCGCGCAACCAGTCCACCTTCATGGTCGAGATGAACGAAACCGCAGCGATTCTCCACGGAGCCTCCGATCAGAGCCTGGTCCTCCTCGACGAGATCGGGCGCGGGACGTCCACCTACGATGGCGTTTCCATCGCCTGGGCGGTCACCGAGCACCTTCACGAGCAGGTGGGGTGCAAGGCCATCTTCGCCACGCACTATCACGAGCTGACGCAATTGGGCGATCTTCTTCCGGGCGTCAGGAACCTCAACGTGGCCGTGCGCGAGGCCGGCGAGGGGATCGTCTTTCTGCGTCGCCTGGAGGACGGGGGGGCGGATCGCTCGTACGGGATCCAGGTCGCCCGTCTGGCCGGCCTCCCGCGTGACCTGATTGCCCGCGCGATGGAACTTCTCGTCGAGTTGGAGGGAACACACTCGGGGGACGGTCATGGACTCGGTCGCGGCGAAGGTGGTCGGGCGGCTGCCGGAACCAACCGGGACCAGTTGTCGTTGTTCGAGGTAAGGCATCCGGTGGTCGAGCGCCTCCTGAATGCGGACCCGGACGGGATGTCGCCGCTGGAGGCGCTGAAGCTGCTGTACGACCTCAAGGCCGCGGCCGCGGAGGGGTAGTCACTGTGGAAACGAGAGCGAGGGACGCCCGGGAGGTGCCGGGATGGCTCCGCCGCGCGGAGCGCGATGGCGGGCCTGTCCGCTTTTTCGGGGCAGTGCCGCGCGGCGCCTGCACGGTGGTGTTGGTGGCGCTGATGACCGCTGCATGTCGTGGTGATCTGGGGATCGAACGGCCCACGGCCCTGTTCACGGCCAGTCCCGTGGAATACCCGCTCGAGCTGTGGGACCAGGATGTGGAAGGAAGTACGCTGGTTCGGGTACTGGTGAACGAGGAGGGAAGCGTCGACAGCGTGATGGTGGTCGAGAGCAGTGGCCATGTGGCCCTCGACTCGGCCGCGGTAAGGGGAGCCATGGCGATGGAATTCGATCCGGCCCGGAAGAGGGGCGAGCCGTTGCGTGTCTGGGCGCGGGTTCCGGTTCATTTCTCGAAGGACGGGAGGCCGCCGATGGATGATGGGCCCCGGGGGGAGCCTGACGTAACGTCAGGGTTGCCGGAAGGCGGTCCCGCGTGACTCCGGTGGCGACCGCACCCTCGATCCGGCGCCATGCCCACCCGTACGGCGATGTGATGGGTCTGGTGGGGTGGACACCGCTCATCCGGTTGAACCGGGTCGCCGAGGGCACGCGCACACCCGTGTACGGCAAGGCCGAGTTCATGAATCCGGGCGGGTCCGTGAAGGACCGGATCGGCCTGGCGATGATCGAGGCGGGCGAGGCCGCGGGGCTGCTCGAGCCGGGTGGAACGATCGTCGAGGGTACCAGCGGGAACACCGGGCTGGCGCTGGCAATGGCCGCGGCGACGCGGGGATACAGGTGCATCTTCACCATGCCTGACAAGATGAGCCTGGAGAAGGTCAGGCTGCTGCGGGCGTTCGGAGCCGAGGTCGTGATCACGCCCACCGCCGTGTCGCCCGACCACCCGGAGCACTACGTGAATCGAGCCCGCGCGATCGCGGAGTCGACGCCGGGGGGCTTTCTGGCGGACCAGTTCTACAACCGCGCCAACCCCGAGGCTCACTACCGCACCACCGGCCCGGAAGTGTGGGCGCAGACGGAAGGAGCCGTCACCCACTTTTTCGCCGGGGCCGGCACGGGCGGGACGATTTCGGGAACCGGCAAGTACCTGAAGGAGCAGAATCCGGCGGTGCGCGTGATCGGCACGGACCCGGTGGGATCGGTCATTGCGGGCTTCTTCGAGACGGGAGAGGTGTGCGCGGGCGCACCCTACAAGGTCGAAGGCCTGGGGAACGACAAGATTCCGGGCACGCTGGACTTCGAGTACATCGACGAGTACCGGAGGGTGACCGATGCGGAGGCCTTCGCCATGGCCCGCCGTCTGGTCGCCGAAGAGGGATTGTTCGTTGGCGGCTCCAGCGGCCTGATCGTGCACGCCGCGCTTGCCGAAGCCCGGCGGATCGACGACCCCGAAGCTTGCGTGGTTGCCGTCCTGTGCGACTGGGGCGAGCACTACCTGACCCGGCAGTACGACGATGAATGGATGCGCAACAACGGGTTCCTGGCTCGCAAGCGGGCGACGGTGGCGGAGATGGCCGCCTCCAAGCTGGAGCGCCTGCCGGGTCTGCTGACCGTGGCGCCCTCCACGCCGGTGCGGATGGCTATCTCGACGCTCTCGTCCCACAACGTGTCCCAGCTTCCGGTTGTGGTCGCGGGCGAGTGCCTAGGCAGCATCGCCGAAAACGAGCTCATGAGCGAAGTGCTGGCCGACCGCGCCGTGCTTGACCAGGAGGTCGAAACCGTGATGGCCGCCCCGTATCCCGTACTGGACGAGACCGCCGACGCGGAAGCCGCCACACGGCTTCTCAGCGGGAGTGCGCACGCCGTCCTGATCCGTTCGGGTGGCGCGCTGGAAGGCATTCTCACCCGATACGACCTGGTACGTTCGCTGGCGGCCTCGCCGTGAGATCGGTGGTGGCGGATCGGGGAGCCGGGCGTGGAGCGGCGAAGGCGCAGCCGCGGAATCCGCTCCGGGTGGCGGTGCTGATGGGTGGCAGCTCCGAGGAACGGAACGTTTCCCTGGCCAGCGGGTGCGAGGTGGCTGCCGCGCTGCGCGCCGCGGGGCACCGGGTGACGAGCATCGACTCGGCGGTTGGAGCGATGCCACCTGCGCTCGAGCGCAAGATTCTGGACTCGGGAATCGGCCGGGCCGAGGTGCCGGTGCCGTCCGCGGGCGACCCGAACACCCTGCGTGACGCGGCGGTCATTGCCTCGGAGCCCGCGCTTGCCGACGCGGACGTCATCTTCCTCGCGCTGCACGGCGGCGCGGGCGAGGACGGCACCATTCAGACCCTGCTGGAGGTGGCGGGCGTGCCCTACGCCGGCAGCGGCCCCGTGGCGTGCGCGCTGGCGATGTCCAAGGACCTGACCAAGAGGCTGCTGAGAGACGAGGGCATCGCGACCCCCGGTTGGATCCTGGGCTCGGCACCCGGATCGGTCGTGGCGAACCGGCTCGGCCTGCCGGTGATCGTGAAGCCCGTGTCCGGAGGATCGTCGGTGCGGTTGACGCTGGCGAGGTCGGCCCGCGAGGTGGACGCGGCCACGGAGGTGGCCGGCGGCGCAGGCGACACGGTGATGTACGAGGCATACGTCGAGGGGCGCGAGTTCACGGTCGGTGTCCTGGATGGAGAGACACTGCCCGTCGTCGAGATCGAACCGGTCAATGAGCTTTTCGACTTCGACTGCAAGTACGAGACGGGCATGGCGGTGGAAACGGTGCCCGCACGGATCCCGGAGGAGTTGGCCGGGGGACTGAAGTCGGCGGCGCTGAAGGTGCACCGCCTGCTGGGGTTGAAGCACTACTCACGGGTGGATTTCATGGTGGACAGGCAAGGGAAGACCTGGTGCCTCGAGGCCAACGCGCTGCCGGGGCTCACCGGAAACAGTCTGCTGCCGAAGGCGGCCGGGGCGGCGGGGTTGGAGTTCAGTCGGCTCTGTGAGCGGATTTGCGTGCTGGGCCGGGACACCGGCGCCCGGCGCGGGACGTGGTGATGATGCGATACACGAACCAGCCACCGGCTTTCGGCGGGGCCTCGATGCGCCTCCACGTCACCCCCTGGGTCAAGATCCTGCTCATCTCGAACGCGGCGATCTACCTGGTGACCCTGGCCGTGGGCAGGGGTCCGATCTTCGACCTCTTCGGTTTCACGCCCGATCGAATCCTGCAGCAGCCATGGGGCATGCTGACCTACATGTTCGTGCACGCGGGCTTCTGGCACCTGCTGATGAACATGTTGTTCGTCTTCTTTTTCGGGCCGCCCCTCGAAGAGCGCTGGGGCTCGGAGATGTTCCTGAAGTTCTATCTCGTCTGCGGCCTGGGCGGGGTCCTCCTCAGCTTCCTCTTCGCGGAGGCTACGATCGTGGGTGCGTCGGCCGCGTGCTACGGGATCATGCTGGCCTTCGCGATGGCGTGGCCGAACCAGCCGGTCTACGTGTGGGGGGTGTGGCCGGTCAAGGTGAAGTGGCTGGTCACGTTCATGGTGGCGATCAGCTTCGCGAGTGCGATTGGCCCGAGCCGCGACGGGGTGGCTCACCTGGCCCACCTCGGCGGTGCGATTGCCGGCTTCCTCTTCGTGAAGAGCGGCTGGTTGCCGGCGGGCTCGTGGGAGCGGCCACGCAGCACCCGCGCCCGGAAGCGGCCGGGCTCTGCCCGCGGGCGGGGACAGCGGGGTGGCAGCTGGACCGAGAAGCTGCGGGGGTCCACCTGGACTGCAAGGCGACGGGGGCCCGGCCAGCCTGCGAAGCGACGGGGCGCCTCCGCGTCCTCCACCCCGATCGGGGACGCCTTCGAGCGCCGCAAGATGCGGAAGCGCATGTCCGAGGAACGAGCCGAGCTCGACCGGGTCGACGCCGTGCTCGACAAGATTTCGGCCCACGGCATCAATTCGCTCACAGCCGAGGAGCGCGACCTGCTGGACCGGGTTTCGAAGCAGACGAAGGCCAACTGAAGGCGGTTCGCCGGCCGTGGTACGTCGCCCCGCCTTGACCCCGCCGCAACGGGGTTTCTACAATCCCGGACCCTTCGCTTCAACCCGAAGGGGTTGTCGATCCCCGGGCGGCGGCACCGTTGCGGGCCGCTCCGGGCTCGGGTTGAACGCGAATCCAGCAACGACCAACAGGAGGTGGCATGGCCGCGGCCAGATCTTTCAGAACGGAGCAGATCCGTAACGTAGTGGTTCTAGGGCACGGGGGGTCGGGCAAGTCGACCCTCATCGACGCGGTGTGTTTCGCATCGGGGACGTCCCGCAGGAAGGGGAGCGTCGGTGACGGGACCGCGCTGACGATGACCACGCCGGAAGAGACCGGTCACGGCATGTCACTGCAGCTCACGGTCGCGCATGCCATCTGGAACGGGACGAAGGTCAACCTTCTCGACACGCCGGGGTACATGGACTTCGTCGGAGATGCCTCCGCCGCGGTACGAGTCGCCGATGCCGCGGTTGTGACGGTGACGGCCCCATCCGGAGTCGAGGTCGGGACGGAGATGGTGTGGGAGCTGTGCGAGAAGCGCGGGCTCCCCCGCATGATCTTCGTCTCGATGATGGACAAGGTGCACGCCAACTTCGGCCGGGTGATCCGGGAGGTGAGGGAACTGCTGGCCCCCGGAGCCCTTCCGGTCGAGATCCCGATCGGAGCTGCGAGCGACTTTCGGGGGGTTGTGAATCTTTTCACGAACAAGGCGCAAATCTTCAAGCCCGGCACGATGACCGGGGAGTACGAGGAAGGGCCCATCCCGGACGAGGTGGCGGACGACGTCGAGGAGTGGTCGACCGAGCTCATGGAGACGCTTGCCACGACCGACGAGGACTTGCTGGACCGCTACCTGGAGGGCGAGGAGATCGCTCCGGAAGAGGTGGTCGCGGCGCTGGCGGGCGCTGTGGCCGATGGAGAAGTCGTCCCCGTCTTCTGCGGCGCGGCCGAGCAGTCCTTCGGGGTCCATTCCTTCACGCAGCGGATGGTGGAACTGCTGCCGCATCCCGGCCAGGCGGGTGAGGTGGAAGCCGCCGGCGACAACGGTGACGCCGTCCAGCTGCGGATCGCGGACGACGAGACGGTCAGCGCCCTCGTTTTCAAGACGAGCGCGGAACCGCACGTCGGCGAGCTGTCCCTCTTCCGCGTGTATTCGGGCATGGTCGTCAACGGCACCGAATTGCGGAACACGGCTCGCGACACCAACGAGCGCATCAACCACCTGGCCATACCCCAGGCCAGGGAGCGCGTCGAGGTGGATGGGTTGCACGCGGGGGACATCGGGGTCGTGGCCAAGCTCAAGTCCACCCACACCAACGACACGCTCTGTGCGCCCACGAACCCCGTCACGCTCGACGGCGTCGCGTTCCCGCGTCCCGACATTTCCACGGCGGTGCGGGGCGCCACCCGCGCCGACGAGGACAAGATGGGGGAGGCGCTGGGCAGGCTCCAGGAGGAGGACCCCACCTTCGTCGCCGAGTTCAACCCGGAACTGCGCCAGACGATCGCACGCGGACTGGGGGAGCTGCACCTCGACGTGCAGTTCGAACGGATGAAGCGGAAGTACGGGGTGTCGGTGGAGACCGAACAGCCCCGGATCGCGTACCGCGAGACCATCACCGCGCCTGCCGAGGGCCAGGGCCGTTTCAAGAAGCAGACGGGTGGCCGGGGCCAGTTCGGAGACTGCTGGATCCGGCTGCGGCCACGGAGCCGTGGCGAGGGGTACGAATTCACCAGCGCGATCAAGGGCGGAGTGATTCCGACCAAGTATGTGCCCTCGGTGGACCGGGGCATCCAGGAAGCGGCCGCGAAGGGTGTGGTCGCGGGCTATCAGATGGTCGATTTCACGGCTGAGTGCTACGACGGTTCGTATCACTCGGTGGACTCCTCCGACATCGCCTTCAAGGTGGCCGGATCGTATGCGTTCAGGAACGTGGCCGCGAAGGCGCGGCCGGCGCTGCTGGAGCCGATCATCGAGGTGACGGTGACCGCGCCCGACGAGTACGTGGGCGACATCATGGGAGATCTGAACGGTCGCTCGGCGCGGGTCCTGGGCATGGAGCCGATGGGAGGCAAGACCGCGATCATGGCGCAGGTGGCCGAGGCGGAGCTCTACAAGTATGCGTCCGTGTTGCGGTCGATCACCCAGGGGCGGGGACACCACCGCCGCAAGCTGCTCGGCTACGACATCGTGCCGCCGCTTCGGGCCGCCAAGATCGTGGCCGCGGCGGCAGAGGAGGAACGGTAGCAGCCCCCAGGATGCATTGACGCGCGAATGCCGGGTGGGTTTCCGCGGGCTGGCCGGGCGAGTCGCCGCGCGAATCGGTGGCGGCGGTCCTGCCCGGGCGGGCTACCGCGTGTAGATCAGCAACACTCCGTTCGCTCCGCGCTGACCGTACAGCAGCCCCGCTTCCAGCGGCGTGATGAACTGGATCCGCCGGATGTCCTGGGGATTCAGGTCCATGATGAAGAACGCGGGGTCGGGAACCGGCCCGTCGTTGATGCGGACCTCCACCATGTTGCAGGTGTTGGTCGTCGCGCTGCTCCGGCTCCTTTGCATCTCGATGCACACGCCCAATTGCGGATCCCCGAAGGCGTTGGCGATGTAGCTTTCCGTGATGGACAGCCCCGGCATGCGCACGGCCCGGGCCATGCCTGCGAAGTCGGCCACCCTGGGAAGGATTGAGTCGACCTGTGCTTCGGTCAGCCCCGAGAAACGGGTTCCGGTGGTCGTCAGGACCGGTCCGCGGCTCCGCCTCCCCGTGACGATCAGGGGCTCCAGCACGATGGCTTCGGTCGACAGGAGGATCTCGAGCCCGAGGGCTTCCTGGCTGAAGACAGTGAGAGAATCGATCCTCGTGGCGTAGCCCAGCTGTTCCGTCTGGATGATCTGCTTGCCGGGGGGCACGCCGTTGAAGCCGAACTGTCCCGCCGAGTCCGTAAGCACGTCGTAGTTCGTGCCGACGAGCTGGACCCGCGCACCCCGGATGGGGGCCCGGTCGGCATAGTTCACCACCGACCCCGTGATCGTCACGGGGTCCGAGATGTGGATCATCAGGTCGAGGACGTGGGTTCCGCTCTGGTCGATCTCGATCGGCACCGCCTCGTTCGTCCCGAAGGTGGCCATGACCGAAAGCTCCTCCGTGGCGTCGAGGCCGCACAACATGAACTCGCCGGAGTTCTCGGTGCGCGCTTCGGCGACCACCCGTCTCCTCTGCAGCGCCCCCACGCGATCCCCGAGAGCGCTCACCCTGGCCCCCGGTAGCGGCACCCCGGTCAGCGCGTCGGTGACCAGCCCGCCGACCGAGGTGTTGCCCATCCCGCTTGCCGCCGCACACCACGCCGACAGGATCGTCTCCCGGGACGGCACCGCCAGGAAGGCCTCGACGACCGCATCGTCTCCCACCACCACGCGTTGCGTCGTGCCGGTCACCCCCAGCGTGCCGAGCCGCGGATGGAAGAACATGACCGTGTGCTCGCCGACCGGAACCGCGTCAAGGCGGAACTGTCCGGATTCGTCCGAATCGGCGATCACCGATGTGCCCACCACGGCCACTCTGGCGTCGGCCAGGGGGGCGCTGGTGGTGCTGTCGAATACCAGCCCCACGATGGATCCGGTGGGGCCCTGGTCCTCCTGTGCCGGGAGAGGTGTCGCCAATGCGGCGAGCATGGTCGCGGCCCCGAGTGCGCCGACCGCGATTCGCCGCGGGAACGCGCCTTCGCCCGGGGGCGCCCGCAGCCCGCGCAGGGGTCGGCGCGCATGCATTTTCGCTCGAATGCCGGAAGGGTTCACTCCACGGAGTGCCGGGGCGGGCTCGCGTTGTAACATCGTCATGGCTCGGAACGGGTACGGATTTCAGGGTCGGGCCGGAACTGCGACCATCATTCACTCAAAGACTGCCTCAATACTATACCACTGCTCAATACCATATCGTTCCTGCGCGGAAAATGTGACACGGCGCCGTTGTTCCCGATTGGGGCGGCGCACCGATTCCGGAGTGGTTCGAAGCCCGCGTGGAACCCGTTCGATGGTGGGGTGGACTATATTACAGCCGGCGGTGGCGGGCGTGCACGAGCGTCGCTGCAGGCGAAGCGGATTGCCGGGGGCCGCCCGGATGGAGGCGAGCGTTGGCGGGACACAACAAGTGGTCGCAGATCAAGCGAAAGAAGGCGGTCAACGACCAGAAGCGCGGCCAGATGTTCACCAAGCTCATCCGCGAGCTCACCGTGGCGGCCAGGGAGGGAGGCGGAGATCCCAACTTCAATCCCCGCCTCAGGCTGGGAGTGGATGCGGCCAAGGCCGCCAACATGCCCCAGGAAAACATCGACCGGGCCATCAAGCGCGGCACCGGCGAGCTGGAGGGGGTGACCTACGAGGAGGTCGTGTACGAGGGGTATGGACCCGGGGGCGTTGCTCTGTACATCGAGACCCTGACCGATAATCAGAAGCGCACGGTGGCTGAAGTCCGCCACCTTCTGGACAAGAACGGAGGCAACCTCGGGACGGCGGGTTCCGTGGCCTGGCAGTTCGACCGCAAGGGGATGATCTACATCGGCGGGGCGGGTCTCGACGAAGACACCGTATTCGAAGCGGCGGTGGATGCGGGAGCCGAGGACGTGAGCCGCGAAGCAGAGGAATACGTGGTCTCCACCGAGCCGGGTGACCTGCACGAGGTTCGACGTGCACTCGGGGCCGCGGGTCTGGCGGTGGAATCGGCTCACCTCGCGATGGTCGCAAGGAACGAAGTTGGGGTGACGGGGAAGTCGGGAGAGCGGATCCTCAGGCTCCTCGAAGCGCTCGACGACCACGACGATGTTCAGCAGGTGTACTCCAACGCCGACCTGGACGAGTCGGTTCTGGCCCGGGCCCTGTGAGCGCGGGCGGCGGCGAAGACGGCGGCGTACTGCTCGGCATCGATCCCGGGACGGCCGTCATGGGGTTCGGTGTCGTAACGGTGGATCGGCGCCGCAGGACGGAGCTGGTCGCGTGCGGCGTGGTCCGCACCTCGCCGAAGACTCCCCTGGTGGCGCGACTGCTGGAGATTCACGATGCGGTGGCCGAGCTCATCAGCGAGTTTGCCCCCGCGGTGATGTCCGTCGAGTCCGCGTTCTACGGGAAGAACGTGCGGAGCGCCCTCACGCTTGGTCAGGCCCGGGGTGCGATCATCGTGGCCGCGGCCCGGTGCGGGGTGGCGGTGTCGGAGTATGCGCCGCGGGAGATCAAGAAGGCCGTCGTGGGAACGGGAGCCGCGACCAAGGACCAGGTCGCGTACATGGTGCGCCGCCATCTGCGCCTCCGCACGAATCCCGAGCCGGCTGACGCGGCGGATGCGGTAGCTGCGGCCCTGTGTCATGCACTCACCGGGGACATTCCCGCGCGGCAGGCGTCCGCGATGGCGGCTCCGTGATCAGTCGGGTCCGGGGCGAACTGGTCAGCCTGGACGTGGACAGGGTCGAGGTCGCGGCCGCAAGCGGGGTCGTGTACGAGGTCCACGTTCCCCTCACGGTCTTCAACCGCCTTCCCGCCGTGGGTTCGGATCTGGAACTCCTCACCGCGTACATTGTCCGCGACGACACACCGAGCCTGTACGGATTCCTCGATGCGCAGGAACGCTCTCTGTTCTCGCGCCTGCTGACCGTCCAGATGGTTGGCCCGCGTCTGGCCCTCGCCATGATGAGCGCCTACCATGCCGGGCGTCTGGCCCGGGCGATCGCCGAGCGCGATGCCAAGGTCCTCATTCAGGTGAGCGGTCTCGGAAAGAAGACGGCCGAGAGGGTGATTCTGGAGTTGGCCGACAAGGTCCGCGACATTGCCGTCGCCGAGACCGTGGACGGCCCGGAAGCCAGGCAGGCGACCGAAGCGGTGGCGGCGCTCACGAGCCTGGGGTACACTTTCGCGGAGGCCGATGCGGCCGTGCGCGAAGTCGCCGGCGCCACCGGCGCGGAGAGCACCGAGGAGTTCGTTCGCATCATTCTTGCACGGCGCGGACCGGGCCGGGACAGGTAGCACAGTGGCCAAGCGCACCGAGATCACCACGCCAGAGGTTCTCCCCCGCGAGTCGCGTGCCGACGCGTCGTTGCGGCCTGGGCGCCTGTCGGATTTCGTCGGGCAGGGCAAGGTGAAAGCGGGTCTGCGGATCTCCATCGAGGCGGCGATCGCCCGGAAGGAGCCGCTCGATCACGTCCTCTTTCACGGTCCCCCCGGGCTTGGCAAGACGACGCTCGCCATGCTTCTGGCCCGGGAGATGGGGGTGAGTATCACGACGACCTCAGGGCCGGTGCTGGAGAAGCCTGCCGACCTGGTGGGGGCTCTGACCAATCTGCGCGCGGGCGACATCCTGTTCATCGACGAGATCCATCGTCTGCGTCCGGTGATCGAGGAGTTCCTCTACCCGGCCATGGAGGATTTCCGGGTGGAAGTGCGACTCTCCGAAGGGCCGAAGGCGCAGACCATGACGATGGCGGTCGAGCCCTTCACCCTGGTGGGGGCGACGACCCGCTTCGGCCTCCTCACCGCACCCATGCGCGCCCGGTTCGGGATCACCGATCGCCTCGACTTCTACCCGCCTGCCGACCTCGCGCGGATCATAACGCGGAGCGCCGGGATCCTCGAGGTGAAGACCACCGCGGGGGGCGCGTACGAGTTGGCCAAGCGCGCGCGGGGGACGCCCCGTGTTGCCAACCGGCTCCTGAGGAGGGTGCGTGACTACGCTCAGGTCCGCGCCGATGGCGTGCTCGAAGTGGCGGTCGTGCAGGATGCGCTGGAGCTCCTCGACGTGGACGAATATGGCTTGGACGGGATGGACGCGCGGATCCTCATGACCATCATCGACAACTTCGAGGGCGGGCCGGTCGGCCTGAACTCGCTGGCCGTCGCTCTCGGCGAGGACGCGGGCACGATAGAAGAGGTGTACGAGCCCTTCCTGATCCAGAAGGGATTCATGATGCGCGGGCCGCGGGGACGCGTCGCCACCGCGAAGGCGTACACGCGATTCGGCCGGCCTGCGCCGGACGAGACGGGTGGAGCGCCCGGCCTGCCGCCCACGGGCAACCAACCCAACCTGTTCAACTGAGTGGAGAAGGGGCTCGCGCCGAGCGGGGTGTCCACGGCGGACTTCGACTACGAACTTCCGCCGGAGCGCATCGCGAAGTACCCCCTGGAGCGGCGTTCCGATTCGCGCCTCATGGTTCTGAGCCGCTCGACCGGCGCCGTCGAGCATCGCCGCTTCCGCGACCTTCCCGCGCTCATCGATCCGGGGGACCTGCTCGTGGTGAACGACACGCGCGTCTTCCCCGCGCGGCTCCGTGGGAGGAAGCTGACCGGCGCCGCGGCGGAGGTGCTCCTTCTCCGTCCCGTGAGCGGCGATGCGGAGGAAGCGGCTCAGCAATGGGCGCCGGGCCGCGAGCCGGATGCGGTCAGGAGCATCCCGCCCGGCGAGCATCACCACGACTGGGAGGCGCTCGTGCGACCGGGGAGGAAGCTGAAGCCGGGCCGTGTGGTGGTCGTGTCGCCGGAGCTGTCGGTGCGGATCCTGGGCGTCTGTCGGGACGGGCGGCGGATCGTCCGGCTGGAGAGCCGGATCGGCGTTCGCGAGGCGATCGAGCGGTTCGGGCGCGTACCCCTGCCGCCATACCTGGAGCGGGACGACGAGCCACTCGACCGGGAACGCTACCAGACGGTCTACGCGCGTCACAGGGGCTCGGTGGCGGCCCCGACGGCGGGGTTGCACTTCACCGGTGAGCTGCTCGGCCAGGTGGAGGCCCGGGGCGCCGTACGGGTCGCACTGACCCTGCATGTGGGGGCGGCGACGTTCCGCCCCGTGGACGTCGCGGATCCAGCGGATCACGTCATGGACTCCGAGGGCTACGAGGTCTCCGCCGAGGCGGCCATGGAGTACCGGCGCTGCCGCCGGCGCGGGGGACGCGTGTGGGCGGTCGGCACCACTGTGGTTCGGACGCTCGAGTCCGTGAGCGATGGCCGGGACCGCATCCGCGCGGGGACGGGCACCACCGATCTGTTCATCCGGCCGCCCCACGACTTCAAGGCCGTGGACTGCCTCATCACCAACTTTCACCTCCCGCGCTCCACCCTTCTCATGCTGGTGGCGGCCCTGGCGGGCGTGGACACCGTCCGCGATGCCTACGCGGCGGCGATCGGCGCGGGGTATCGCTTCTACTCCTACGGCGATGCGATGGCGGTGATCCCGTGAGCGCCGTGATGGGGGGTGCGCGTTTCGTCCTCGACGCGGTGGACGGACGAGCCCGGGCGGGGCGCCTGACCCTCTCGGGGGGGGTGGTGGAGACGCCCGCGTTCATGCCCGTCGGCACGGTGGGAACGGTCAAGGGGGTGTCACCGGAAGAGCTGGCCGGAGCAGGCGCTTCGATGATCCTTGCCAACACCTATCACCTCTACCTGCGTCCCGGCGCGGACGTGGTGAGGGAACTCGGCGGACTGCACGATTTCATGCGCTGGAACGGTCCCATCCTCACGGACTCGGGGGGCTACCAGGTGTTCTCCCTGGCCGCCATCAGGGACATTGGCGACGACGGGGTCACCTTTCGCAGCCACATCGACGGAAGCAGCCACCACTTCACGCCGGAGCGGGTGATGGACATCCAGCGACGGTTGGGTGCGAACGTCATCATGGCTTTCGACGAGTGTTCACCCGGCGGGGTGAGCCGTGAAGATGCCGCGCGGTCGAACCGGAGGACGCTGGAGTGGCTCGAACGCTGCCGTACCCGATTCGAGGCCACGGAGGCCGACGCCCGCACGCCCCAGGCTCTCTTTCCCGTGCTGCAGGGCAACGTCTACGACGATCTCCGGGCCGAGCAGGTAGAAGGGGCGATGGCCCTGGGCGACTGGCCCGGCTTCGGCATCGGCGGCCTTTCGGTGGGCGAGGCGAAGGGGGACATGTGGCGCACCCTTGAAGGGCTGGATGCGAGACTGCCACGGGAGCGCCCCCGCTACCTCATGGGGGTGGGGTATCCGGAAGACCTCCTCGAGGCGATCTCCCGTGGCTGCGACATGTTCGACTGCGTCGCGCCAACCCGGAACGCGCGGCATGGGACCGCGTGGTCGCTCGACCAGGGCCAGGTCAACCTCAAGGGCGCGCGCTTCCGGCTCGATCGGGATCCCATCGACCCAGAATGCGACTGCTACGCATGCCGGTTATACGACCGGGCCTACATCCGTCACCTTCTGATTGCGGGTGAGCGTTTCGGACACCGCCTCGTTTCCATCCACAACCTTCGGTTCCTGATCAATCTGGCAACCGCTTCACGGTTACATATCCGTGAAGGTACGTTTACTATGTGGGTCCGATCATGGCTGGAACGGTACCGTGCCGGCCGGATCGCCCGTTGAAGCCTCCTGACCCTGTCCCCGAGGAACAATGTACGTGCCACTTTCCACCACACTCGCGACGGCGCTGACGGTGCCGACTCCGACGCCCGCGCTGGTCCCCCGGGAGGGGGGCAATTCAATGGGCGTGTTCCTGTTCCAGATCGTGATGATGATCGGGATCTTCTACTTCATCCTCATCCGGCCGCAGCGCATGGAGCGCAAGCGTCACCAGGCAATGCTGCAACAGTTGGTCAAGGGGGACCGGATCATGACCAACGGCGGGATCCTCGGTGTGATCATCCATGCCGCGGAGCAGGAGTTGACGATCCGTACCGGAGAGCAGACGCGCCTCGTCGTCGACCGGGGCCACATCGCGCGCAAGATCGAGGAGCAGTAGCACGGCGGTGGCCATCCTGGATATCGAGATCCTCGGATCGGGGATCCTGCGCGAGAAGGCTGCCCCGGTGGAGTCGGTAACGGACGATCTGCGGCGGCTGGTTCGGGACATGACCGACACGATGTACGACGCGGAGGGGATCGGACTGGCGGCGCCCCAGGTGGGAGTCTCCCAGCGCATCCTCGTTGTGGATGTCGCGGACGAGGAGGAGACCCGGCACATGCATGCGCTGGTCAACCCCGTCATCGTCGAGTTCGGCAAGAAGACGGAAAAGGCGAGCGAGGGGTGCCTGAGCATTCCGGGAATCGAGGAGTCGGTGACCCGGCCGGCCACCGTGGTCGTCGAGGCGCTCACACCGAACGGCGACCCCGTGCGGATCGAAGCGGACGGCCTGCTGGCGCGGGCCCTTCAGCATGAAGTGGACCACCTCGACGGCATCCTGTTCATCGATCGGCTTTCGCCGCTCAAGCGGAGTATTCTCCTCAGGAAGTGGCGCAAGAGCAGAAGCGGCAACGCGCGGTGAGGCCGCGGTTCCCGACCGCCGCAGCCTGTCCGGCGCCACGCCGCTCTCCCGGCTCGACCGGATCCTTCCGCGGGCCGCGGTCCTGACATGCGGGTCCTCTTCTGGGGTACTCCGTATTTCGCGCTTCCAGCCATCCGGACCGTCGCTCGGGCAGGTCACATCATCGCGGGGGTCGTCACCCGTCCCGACCGGTCGCGCGGGCGTGGCCGAAAGGCTTCGCCGTCCCCGGTCAAGCGCTGGGCGGCGGCGCGTGGCTACACGGTGCTGACCCCGGAGGCCCCTCGTGGCGATGCGTTCCTCGATATGGTGCGCGCCATCGGTCCCGACATTTCGGTGGTGGTTGCGTACGGGCGCATCCTGCCTCGGCCGGTGCTGGATGCCCCCCGGCACGGGTCGGTCAATCTCCACGCCTCCCTGCTCCCCGCGCTGAGGGGCGCGGCCCCGATCAACTGGGCGATTGCGCGTGGCCACGCGGCGACCGGGGTCACGGTGATGCGCATGGTGACGGAGATGGACGCGGGGCCGATCCTGGCGCGGGCAGAGGTCCCGATCGGCCGGGTTGACACGGCGGCGCTTCTGTCTCGCCGCCTCTCGGGACTCGGCGCGGATCTCGTCGCCGAGACGCTGGCCCGGCTCGAGGCGGGAGCTGTCGACGAGATCGAGCAGGATCACGCGGCGGCCACGTATGCGCCGAAGGTGGACCGCACGGCCGCTCGCATCGACTGGACCGGGGAGTCGCGGGCCGTGGGGTGCCTGATTCGCGGCATGGACGACGTGCCGGGTGCGTGGACCGTGTGGAAGGGCCAGCCGGTCAAGCTGTTCGCACCGGAGCCGGTGGAGGGCGGAAACGTCACGGGGCGGCAATCCGCCGCCGGACGGGACACGTGGCGGGAGTCTGCCGCAGGCCGGCCCCCGGACCCCGGACGCGTGCTGGCCGCCGACCCCCGGCACGGCCTCGTGGTTGCCACGGGCAGGGGCGCGCTCCGGATCGGAGAGGTGCTGCCGCCGGGGAAGCGGCGGATGGAATCGGCCGCCTGGTTGCGTGGCGGGGGACCGCGCGCAGGTGAGCGGTTCGAGTAGCCGCATGACGGTTGACGGGACGCGGGGGCTGCCGCGGCTTCACGTGATCGTGGGTGACGGGATCCTCGTCGCAAGGGATTACCGGGAGCGCCTGCGTCCGCTGCTGGAGGCCGGCGAAGCAGGTCTGGCGCTTCACTTGCGGGCGCGGGAAACATCGGCCGCGCGTCTTTTCGAGGTGGCGTGCTGGCTGGCCGGAACGGCGAAGGCGTACGGGACGATGGTCATCGTGAACGACCGCGTGGATGTGGCCCTGGCATCGGGCGCTGCCGGCGTCCATCTGCGCGAGGACTCGATTCCTCCGCCCCTGGCACGCGAGATCGCGGACGCGGCGGAGGCGCGCGGAGGGCGGGCCCTCCCGGGGAGGGCGGACGACGTGGAAGCGCGGCGCGGACGGTTCTTCGTCGGCAGATCGATCCACGCGCCGCCGCAGGCCGCGGGACGATCCGGGGACGGGCTGGACTACCTGGTTGTCGGCGCCGTCTACCCCACTCGCTCGCACCCCGGGGGTCGTTCCATCGGGACCGGTGCCGTTGCCGACACGGTGCGGGCGGCAGACCTGCCGGTTCTCGCCATCGGAGGCATCGAGCCCGCGACGGCCTCCGTGCAGGTGTCGCTGGGCGCGCACGGCATCGTGGTGCTGAGCGGCGTATGGAGAACTCCCGACCCGCCGGCGGCGGTGACTCGCTACCTTGAAGTGTTGCCCGGGCAGAGGCACACGGAGGACACGACATGAGGTCTTCAGGGGAACGGGGGGTGAACGAGGGCGGCGAGGCGGCGAGCGCCGCGACGGGCCGCGTATCCATCGTCCTCAACGGCGAGCGCCGTGTCGTGGGATCCGGTCTCAGCGTGGCCGGTCTGCTCCGGAAGCTGGGCCTTGAACCGGGGATGGTGGTCGTGGAGCGCAATCGCGCAATACTTGCGCGAGATACCTTGGGAACCGTACCCGTCGAGGACGGAGACCGGTTCGAACTCGTGCACTTTGTGGGAGGAGGATAGGCAGTGACGAGTGGCCACCCGGACCAGCCCTTCGTGATCGGGGGCCGGACCTTTGCCTCCCGGCTGATCGTGGGGACCGGGAAGTACCGCACCAACGGTGAAATGGTCGCCGCGATCCGGGCCAGCGCCGCAGAGATGGTGACGGTCGCCGTCCGTCGCGTGGACCTGGATCGGAGCCGGGAAGAGGGCATTCTGCATCACCTCGATCCCGCCGAGTTCTTCCTGCTGCCCAACACCGCGGGCTGCTACACGGTGGATGACGCCCTCCGCTACGCCCGCCTCGGACGCGCCGCGGGGCTGAACGAGTGGGTCAAGCTGGAAGTGATCGGCGACGAGCGCACCCTCCTGCCCGATACGGCCGCAACACTCGAGGCCGCGGCCGAACTCGTCGCCGACGGTTTCAAGGTCATGGCCTACACCAACGACGACCTGGTCACCGCACTCCGCCTCGAAGACGCCGGCTGTGTCTCCGTCATGCCGCTGGCGAGTCCGATCGGGAGCGGCCTCGGGGTGGTGAATCCCTACTACATCCGCGAAATCAAGCGCCGTCTGACCGTTCCGGTGATCGTGGACGCCGGCGTCGGCACGGCTTCGGACGCGTGCGTAACGATGGAGCAGGGCGTGGACGGGGTCCTCATGAACACCGCGATCGCAGCCGCATCCGATCCGGTGGGCATGGCGCTCGCAATGCGGTTGGGGGTTCAGGCCGGGCGGGAAGCGTTTCTCGCCGGGCGCATGCCTGCCCGGGAGATCGCGGTACCGTCGTCTCCGGCCGCGGGGATGCTGGACCGGGAGACGCCTTGACCCGGCCCGATCCCGGGCGCCGGAACGCGGAGAGGGTGTCCCCGGACAGGGTTTTGGCGGCCTCCATCCTGGCCGAGGTCGAATCCGGCCGGCGCCTGGACGTCGCCTGGGAGGCTTCCGGCGCGTCGGCGCAGCCGGGCCGCGCGTGGATCCGCAACCTCGTCTACGGTACCGTGCGCCTGCGCGGAAGAATCGACCACATCCTTTCCCGGGTGGCGGGCCGCGATCCCCGCGACCTCGATCCGGAAGTGCGCGGGATCCTGCGGCTGGGCGTGTACCAGATCCTGGAAATGGGCTCGGTCCCGGACTATGCCGCGGTGTCCGAATCGGTCGAGCAGGTCAAGGGCACGCGCCGCCGTGCAGCCGCGGGGCTGGTCAACGCCGTCCTTCGCAACGTGGTCCGCTCGCGCCCCGGGGAGGGATCGTTCCCGGACCCGGAGGTGGACCTGGAGGGTTATCTCTCTACCTGGGGCTCCCACCCGCGATGGATGGTGCGGAGGTGGGTCCGGTCGTTCGGGGCCGAGGCCGCGCGGGCGCTGGTCGAGGCGAATAATCGAGAGCCGGACGTGTACCTCCGTCCCGTCGGAGTGGACCCGGACGCTGCCGAGCGGGCACTGGAGGAGGCGGGGGTCGCGGCGGAAGGGCCCCGGCGTGGCTGTTCCATCCGCCTCCGGCGCGGGGCGGATCCCGGCGCCGCGCTTGCCACGGTGCCCGGGGTGATTCAGGATCCGGCCGCGTCGCTGGTCGTAGAGTATGCATCGCCTGCTCCCGAGTCCTGGGTCGCCGACCTGTGTGCTGCTCCGGGGGGCAAGGCCCTCGCCCTCAGCGACAGGGTCGCGGGGGTGGCTGCCGCCGACCTGTCCCTTCGGCGCGTGGCCCGGCTCGTGGAGGCGCGGCGCAGACTCTCGGCACGGGTCTGGCCCGTGGTCGCGGACGCGCGCTTTCCCCCGTTTCGCGAAGCTCCGGCGGTGCTCGTCGACGCGCCTTGCAGCGGAACGGGAACCCTGCGGAGGCACCCGGACGGTCGGTGGCGCGTCGGGGAAGCCGACATCCATCTGCTGGCCGGCGTGCAACGCTCGATTCTGGACGGCGCCGCGTCCATGGTTCCCCGAGGCGGGCTGCTGGTTTACGCTACATGTGCCCTCGAGCCAGAGGAGAACTGGGGTCAGGTGGAGAGTTTCCTTGAACGTCATCCGGACTTCCGCGTCGAAGCGGGCGCCGCCCCCGGGCAGTGGCTGGACTCGAACGGCTGCCTGAGTGTGCTGCCGGGCAGGAGTGGATTCGATGGTGCCTTCGCTGCAAGGCTAAGAAGGATGTCGCGCTGATGGATCTCGGCAGCTCGATTCGCCGCAGGCGGAAGCGTCCCCGCCGCGCGCCCCAGGGGGAGCGGAAGACGGTTGGCGCGGCAAGGAAGAGGCGGACGAAGGCGCCGCCCCAGGGGGGACCGCGTGTGCGCACCGCCGGGATCGCCCTGTTTGTCGTCACAGCAGGGCTGGTGGCGGGGTACATGGTTTCCACCATCGGCTTCTTCCCGCCGCCGGAACCGCCGCCGGTGCTCCAGGGCGTTCCGGAGTTGTGGGCACAGCCCCTGGAATCGGCTGTGACCCTGCTGGCGGATTCGGGGCTTGCCGTGGGCCGGGTCGATTCCGTTCGCCACCCCAAGGTGCCGGCGGGCGTGGTGATCGGGCAGAGTCCCCTTCCCGGGCGCACCGCCTTGCCTGGCGCACCGGTGAGAGTCACGGTCTCGCAGGGGCCGGAGTTGCGCTCCGTGCCCGACGTGACCCGTCTGCGGGGAGGGAGGGCCGCCGTGCTCCTCGAGTCCGGCGGGTTCGTGGTCCAGGTGGACACCGTCGAATCTGATGCTCCGGCCGGGAGGGTTACCGCCATCGATCCCGTGCCCGGAACTGAGCTGGCCCTGCCCGGGAACGTACGGCTGGAGGTGAGTCTCGGGCCGCCCACCTTCCCCATGCCCGATCTGTCGGGCGTGACTCGAGTGGAGATGCTGGGTGTGCTCGATTCCCTGGATCTGGTCCTGTCCGGCGTGGAGCTGCGGTACAGCATATTGAACGTAGACCTTGTCTTTGGTCAGTATCCTGAACCGGACATGCCCGTTGAACTGGGCACCCCGGTGCGTGTGATCGTCGGCGAGGAGATGCGCCCGAGTCGGGACGGCCTGCGATGAATCGAACGTACAGTCTGGCGGCGGTCTTCGTCGTGGCCGTTGTGGCGCTCGCATGGTTCAGCCGCAACCGCATCCAGCCGGTCGTCTCCGGCTACCCGGCGCCGGACTTCGCGGCCACGGACGCCGCAGGCGCCCCCGTGTCTCTGGCCGACTATGGCGGCAGGGTGGTTTTGCTCAACATCTGGGCCACCTGGTGCGGTCCCTGCCGGGAAGAGATGCCCTCCATGCAGCGTCTCTACGACCGTTTCTCGCGTGAAGAGTTCGAGATTGCGGCCATCAGCGTCGACGCTCTCCCGGGCCGGTTCGACGCCTCGGGGAATCCCGGCGGAGATCCCGTCGCGTTTGCGCGCGAACTGAATCTGACGTTCCCGATTCTGTTGAATCCGTCCGGCGACGTTCAGCGGACCTACCGGACCTCGGGCGTTCCCGAATCCTTCCTGATCGGTCCCGACGGTGTGATCTACAAGAAGGTGGCGGGATCGACACGGTGGGACTCGGATGCCAACGTCGCGCTCGTTCGCCGTCTGGTCGAAGGGAGTTGACCGTTGTCCCTTTCGGGATTCATCGTGCGCAACTGGCGCCTCAAGATCGCGGCCTTCGTGCTTGCCGTGCTGTTGTGGGTCACGATGCGGCTCAGTGACGACCGCGTCAGCCGCCTGAGCCTGCCGAACGTCGAGGTCAGGGTTGAGCAGGTCCACAGGGACTGGTATCTGCGCCAGGCCCCCTTTCCGTCCACGGTGGAAATGAGCGTAAGTGGTCCGATCGGTGAACTTCTTCGTGTGGCGATGTCCCAGCCGGCGATCGTCGTCAGAGTCGACTCCGTTCTGAAGGAGGACTCGGTACTGACGCTGATCCCCGACTGGGTCAGCAATGTTGACCGGAGCAGCGTCACCATCGAGAACTTCGCGCCGAGCTCGGTGCGACTCCTGTTCGAAAGGAACAAGGAAGAAGAGATCCCGGTGTCGGTCCGGCTCATCGGGGCGCTTCCCGACTCCCTGGCAATGGTGAACGAGCCGCGTGCCAACCTGCTGTTCGCGCGGGTTCGAGGCGCGGCTTCGTCGGTCGATGCGCTCGAGACCGTTTTCCTGGAGCCCTTCGACCTGGGCTCGGTGACGGGGCCGGGGCGCTTCGAAGTCCCGGTCGACACCGCAGGGTTGGACGGACTGGTCGTGAGTCCCACGACGGCGACACTGACCGTGGACGCAAGTACCAGGACGACCCGGAGCCTCTTGTCGCTGATCGAGCTTGCGGGTGCGGGGGACGATCTGGCGTTGGAGCCTGCAGCGGTGACCGTGACGCTGTTCGGCGCCGAGGAGCGTCTGGGTGCGGTGGACTCGGCCGCCGTGCAGGTTCTCGTGAATGTCGACCCCGAAGAGCTGAGGCGGCAGCTGGAGGAAGACGCGGCGGTTCGAGTTCCGCTGACGTTGAGTGGTCTTCCGCGCTGGGTGGGGGGCACGCTCGGCGTGGATTCGGTGACCGTAAGGGGATCCGGCACACCGTGAGCGGGCCGATTCTGGGCATCGAGACCACCTGTGACGAGACGTCGGCCGCGGTTCTCGACGAGCACGGGACCATCCTCGGCATGGTGATCCACTCGCAGGATGTGCATCGGGTCTACGGTGGCGTCGTCCCCGAGCTCGCCGCGCGGGACCACCTCAAACGCATCGAACCGGTCGTCACCGCCGCCTTGCGAGACGCGGGAACCCGTCGGCGCGACCTGGGGGCCATCGCCGTCGCGGCTGGCCCCGGCCTGATCGGCGCGCTGCTCGTCGGCGTGACGTGGTCCCGCGCGGCCGCGTTCGCCCTGGGCATCCCCATGATTCCGGTTCACCACATGGAGGGCCACCTCTTCGGCCCGGTGCTGGACGACCCCGGCGCCGTGCCCCCGTTTGTGGCCCTGCTTGTCTCGGGGGGACACACCCTGCTGCTGTGGGTCCCGGAGTGGGGCCGCTACTTCCTCATGGGCGAGACCCGGGACGACGCCGCCGGCGAAGCGTTCGACAAGGTTGCGAAGCTGTTGGGGCTGCCGTACCCCGGGGGCCCAGCGATCGAGAGGGCCGCGGCCGCCGGCGATCCGGAGCGGTACTCCTTCCCCAGGCCGATGTTGCAAGGGGGAGGGTGGCGTCGAGGCGGTGCCACACCCGCGGCGACCGCTCAGGGCAGCCTCGACTTCTCGTTTTCGGGTCTGAAGACCGCGGTGGCCCGCACAGTGGAACGCCTCGCCGAAGCGGACGCGCTGGACGCGGAGCGACCTCACCTCGCGGCATCCTTCCAGGAGGCCGTCATCGATGTGTTGGCGGCGAGGGCGCGGGCCGCGATGGACATCGTCGGCTGCGACAGACTGGTGCTGGGCGGTGGTGTGGCCGCCAACCGGGCGCTGCGCTCCCGCCTCCGGGAAGACATCGGCCCGGGCCGCCTGTTTGCCGGGTCGGTCAGGTTGTCGATGGACAACGGCGCGATGATCGCGCGCGCCGGCCTGTTCCGCCTGGCTGCCGGGAGCTACGGTGGCCTCACGGACGCGATCGCCAGCGTTCCCATCCCGGGGGCGCGCCCCTGGGAGCCTGCTGCCCGTCTCGCTTCGTCGCGGCCGCCGCCCCCCTCGCCGCCGAAGGGTGCGGGGCCGTCAGGTCCGCAGATATCATCCAGGGCAAGAACATCCCACTGACAAGGTCAGGTCGCCGTGTACCCCATCCTGTTTCGATTCCCCGAGTGGTTCCCGTTCCTGGGCGGCGAGCCGATCACCACCTTCGGCGTGATGATGTTGCTGGCTTTTCTGACGGCGGGCTACGTCCTCAAGGCCGAGATGCTCCGGATGGGTTACGATGCCGAAAAAGCGTGGGATCTTCTGTTCATGGGGGTGATCGGGGGTGTGGTGGGCGCGAGGCTCTACTATGTCCTCCTCAACTACCCTCGCCTCGTGGAAGACCCTGCAGGCATGCTCTTTTCCCGTGGCGGAATGGTGTGGTACGGGGGCTTCGCGCTTGCCGCGGGCCTCGTCCTGTGGAGGGCTCGCAAGCTCAAGCTCCCCATGGGCAGGATCACCGACGCGTCCGCGCCCGCGCTGGCGCTGGCCTACGGGGTCGGACGGATCGGTTGCTTTCTGGTGGGTGACGACTACGGCCGGCCGACAGACTCCTGGGTCGGGGTCGCATTCCCCAATGGCACGCCGCCCAGCACCGCTGACGCCATATCGGGCCAGTTCGGGATCACCGTCGATCCGGCGTTGGTCGAGCAGTACGGACAGGTGCTTCCCGTACACCCCACGCAACTCTATGAGACCGGCATATCCACGCTCGTTTTCTTCGTGCTCTGGACGTTGCGCCGCCACCAGCATCATGCGGGATGGCTGTTCATGGTGTGGCTCGCTTGCGCCGGAGCCGAGCGGTTTGTCGTAGAGATCTTCCGGGCGAAGGATGACCGCTTCTTCGGCGTGCTGACACTGGCCCAGGTGATCTCGCTGATGCTGGTCGGTGTCGGTGTCGTCTGGATGGCGAAGCTCCGAAGGGAGAAGGGCGCCACCGCTGCGTGACGATACTCCACGTCTCGGACGTTCACTTCGGCAAGCCGCACCTTCCGGCAGTGCGGGACGCGGTGGTACGGTTCGCGCACGACGAGTGTCCGGACGCCGTCGTCGTCTCCGGGGACCTCACCCAGAGGGCCCGGCGCAGCGAATTCCGCGCCGCGAGGGCGTTTCTGGACCGGCTGGCTCCCCACCCCGTCATCGTCACGGCGGGCAATCACGATGTACCCCTCTACCGCATCTGGGAGAGGCTCTTCGCACCGTACCGGAACTACCGCGCCGCCATCTCGCCGGAGCTCGACTCCGTACTGGATGTCGGGACCGAACGCGGCGAACGGCGTGTCCGCCTGGTGGCGCTGAACTCGTCCTCGCCGCGCACCGCCGTCGTGAACGGTCGGCTCTTCGATCGGCAATTGGACTTTGCGAGGAGGTCGTTCCAGTCGGCCGGCCCGGATACCGTTCGTGTGCTGGTCGTCCATCACAACCTCGTGTCGCCGCCCGGGTACAAGACTGCCGCGCCCTTGCCCGGAGCCGACCGCATCATGGCATTCATGCAAGGTCTGGGTGTGGACCTGATCCTTTCGGGACACATCCACCAGACCTGTTTTGCCCGGGGCGGGAGTGCCTTTCCCGAGCCGGGGTCGACAGAGTGCGGGATGCCCATCGTCCTTGCCGGCACGGCGTCGTCGAGCCGGGGACGGGGGAAGGAAGCGGGGCGGAACTCCATCAACCTGGTCCGGGTCCAACATTCGGGCATCGAGGCCACCGCGTATCTATATTCGCAGGACGCCGGATGCTTTCTGCCGGGGGAGGGCCGCCGGTATCCCGGAGTCCGGGTGACCCGTCCCTCCCGCGGACTGGTGGAGAGGGGGAGTCCTCGCGGTGAAGAAGGTGCACATCCGTAGAAGGCCCACGAGCGTCGACGTGGCATCGGTGACCCCGGGAGCCGGCGCGGCACCTCGCCGCGCTCGGCGCTTGCCGGGATTCGTACTTGTCGCGGCTGCGTTGCTCGTCGGTGGTCAACCTGCCCCGGCGTGGGCACAGGGCGTTCGCGAGGAAATTGCCGCCGTCGATTTCGTCGGCAACGAAGCCTTCACCGACGTGGAATTGCGGCGGGCGGTGTTCACCCAGGCTTCGCGGTGCCCTTTTGTGCTGGCGGTTACCACATGCCTGCTCGGCATCGACTGGGGGAGGGATCGCTCCTACTACAGCCCCCGGGTCCTGGACGACGATGTGGAGCGGCTGCGCATTCTCTACCATGCTCACGGCTTCCGGGCAGTCCAGTTCGAGCCGGAGGTCGTCGAAAACGACAACGGGAGCGTGTCCGTCACCTTCGATATCGACGAGGGCATTCCGTTCAGAGTGGGCGAGGTGAACCTCATCGGAGACACCCTGCCACCGGGGTTGGAGTTCGATGGATCGCTCCCCATCGTCGTGGGAGACCCGCTGAGCGGACTCCTCATCGAGGAGACGGCCGACTCCCTCACTCGTCAGCTCCGCAACCTCGGCTACGCTTCGGCGGACGTCTTCCCCGGCTTCTTCCGGCCCGGCAGCAGCGACTGGGCTACGGTCAGCTACCGGGTGGAGCTGGGCCCGCTGACCACCTTCGGCTCCATCGAGGTGGCGGGAAACGAACTTCTGGACGCAAGCGTGATCCTGGACCGCTTGCCCTTTCGGGAGGGACAGCTGTTCCGCGAGCGGCAGATCAGGGAAGGGCAACGCAGTCTCCACGAACTCGATATCGTCACCCGCGCCCTTGTGCGGCCCGACACCACACGAATCGTGTCGGACTCCGTACTGCCGATTCGAGTGGAGGTGGTGGAGGGTGATGCCCGCCGGGTTCGAACCGAAGGGGGGCTGGACAGCGCGGAGTGCCTGAACGTCGAGGGACGGTGGGCGAGCCGAAACTTCTTCGGCGGCGGCCGCATCCTTCAGGCCCAGGCGCGGATCTCCAACCTTCTGGCCTCGGTTCTCCAGTCCACTCCCCTTTGCGCACAGGCGGGCACCGGAGATTTCGGCCAGGTCAACTGGCGGGTGGGGGCCGACCTCAACCAGCCCACCTTCTTCTCGCCCCGAACGAATCTGCTGGTCGGACTCTTCGCGGAGCGCCAGTCCCGCAAGAACATCTTCGTGCGGGACGCGTACGGCCTGGACATCGGCATGAGCCACGCGCTGGGAGTCAATTCGTTCGCGAACGTGAGGCTCCGTCCCGAACTCAATCGGCTGGCGGCAGCCGAGGTGATCCTTTGCGCGACTTTCCTCGCCTGTGCGCCCGAGGATATCGAGGTTCTGTCCGCCGCCAACTGGCTCTCGCCGGTTGCCGTGTCCTTCAATCGGGACGAGACCGACGAACTCTTCAACCCGACCAGAGGTTTTCGGGGTGTCGTCGACCTCGAGTTCGCCGATGAATTCACCGGGTCCGACTACTCCTATTTCCGGGCGTTTGCCGACGGAAGCATCTACAGGGCGATCGACAGTCGTACGGTGCTCGCGCTGCGGCTCCGGGCCGGGAGGATCAATCCCGGCGGTTTCGAGGGTCTGGTGTCTCCCGGACAGCAGCTCCCGGAGGTGGTGCCGCCCCAGAAACGGTTTTACGGTGGAGGCGCGAACAGCATCCGTGGATTCGCGCAAAGCACCCTGGGACCAAGGAGCCTGTCCATCGGCGTGGAAGAATTGCTGCGCCGTCCGGGCGCCGGAAGGGGTCCCACCTGCCTCCCCGCCGCTGTGCGAGACCTCACGTGCGACGGATCTCCGCTGGCCGCGTCGGACGTCTTTCAGGTACGGCCGATCGGAGGCCTCGCCACGGTCGAGGCGAACGCCGAACTGCGGTTTTCGCTCGGCGACGGCCCCTGGAGCGGTGCGGCCTTCGTCGACATGGGTCAGGTGTGGCCGCACGGCCTCACACTGGAAGACCTCGAGGTCGCTCCCGGCGTGGGGTTGCGCTACAACGCCCTCTTCGGCCCGATCCGCCTCGACGTTGCATATTCGTTCCGCGACCGCCAGCCGTTGCAGGTCGTTACCTCCCAGATCCGTCCCTTTTTTCCCGGCGTCGACGATCCGACCGACCGGATCGACATCGGTCCTCCGAACACACCGGGCGAATTCATCGACTGGGTGGTTTCGGAAGACCTCGCGTTGCTGGGGCCGCAGGTGCTGTTCGGCGACGACCCGGGGTTCTCGATCCGGCGCTTCCAGCTGCACTTCTCCATCGGACAGGCGTTCTGACACATGAGCGGCAAGGCGGCGAAACGGGTGCGCGGCGCGCGTGACGGCGAGCGTCGCCGGGCGTGGCCCGCCGCCATCCTGCCCTGGGCGATTGTCGCTGTCAGCGTCCTCGTCTCGGCGGGAGTGGCGGGTGCGGTCATGCTGACCCGCACCGCCACCGGGCGCGAAGTGGTGCTGGACTGGGCGCTGTCCCGTCTTCGTCCGGCAATCAACGGCTCGATCCGGGTTGGCTCGGTGGCCCCGGGAGGCCTCCTGACCGGTGCCACGCTGCACGATCTCGAAGTCAGCGACAGCCTGGGCCGGACGGTCCTGGTCGCGGATTCGATCCGGGCCCGGTACTCGATTCTGGAACTGCTCGCGGGCACGTCCGGGGTCGCGGACGTGCACGTCTGGTCACCGACGCTGACCCTCGGTCACGCGCCCGGCGACCGCGTCGACCTCTCCAGCCTTCTCGCCGGGACCGACGCGGCTTCGGACGCTGCTCCCGACCCGCGCGGCGAGGCCGATCCGCCCGGCTTCCGCATCAGGGGTGCGCAGATTCATGCGGGCACCATTTCCATGCTCGACGACAACGGCACCGAGAGGCGGATCGATCGCATTTCTGCCGCGCTTGGGCGGATCGATATTCGGCCGGGTCAGGGTGTCGACCTGGCTGCAAGCCTGGAAGACGTGGCGCTGTCGTATCCTCTGGGGAGCGGGAGGCTGGACCTCGCGGGCGTTCAGGGAGCCGTAGAGGTGGGTGCCGGGGGGATCTCCGTAACCGCTGACGGGTTTCATCTCCCCGGGTCCGAGGGAAAGGGGATCCTGCACGCCGAGAAGCGGGACGAACTTTGGCACGCCACCTTCGACCTGGACGTTTCGCGCCTCTCCCTCGCCGACTTGAGCTGGCTCGACGAGAGGCTCGATTCCGGCGTCGCCCGCGGCGAGTTGCTCATCCGGATCGGCCCCGGCGGAGTGCTCATCGACGTGGCCGATGGCCGTGTGGAAGGTGACCCGGGACGGTTTGCGGTGTCCGGCGGCGTGTCGCTGGGGGGGGGCACCCTCTTCCGCGACCTTCGCATCGCGCCGGAGATGCTGGCCACGTCGGCGCTGGACCGATGGCTTGCCTCGCCCGTGCCCGTCTCCGGTGCACTGTCGGGCGACGTCCGGCTCGACGGCGAACCCGGGCGCCTCGAAATGTCCGGGGAGTTGGCGCTGGTGCACGAGGCCACTCGGGACACGCTGGCCCATCTGGTGGGGGAAGGCACGACATTGGGCCCCCGCGTGGTGGATGGCGTCGATATCGACGTCACCTCGCTCGACTACACACTGCTGCGCAACTTCGTCCCCGGGGTTGAATGGGATGGTCGGGGTGACGTGAGCCTCCAGGCGACGGGGGATCTGCGCACCGGCATGCAGGTCCGGATGGTGGCAAGTCAGGATATTGCGGGAGGACACCGCAGTTCCGTCGCGGTCTCCGGCACCCTCTACGGAGACACGGCAGTTTCCCTGATCCAATTGGATGCGTCGTTGACCCCCCTGTCCCCGGCGACGATTCGCGCCGTCTACCCCGACTTCCCCCTGGAGGGCGAAATCGACGGAACCGTCTCCCTGATCGGGCCCCTGGAAGAGCTCGAGGTCACGGCGGACCTGGGTACTCCGGCCGGTGCGGTGACGGCCAGGGCGACGGTCAATGTGCGCGATCCCGCCGCCGGGTACCGGGTTGCGGCTTCGGTGGAGGACTTTCGCCTGTCGGAGCTGATCGACGCCTTGCCGGATTCCACGGTCGTCTCGGGGACGGCCAACGTCGACGGGAGCGGGTTCGACCGCGGTTCGCTGCGGGGCGCCCTCGACTTCGACGCCGGGCCGTCCAGCCTCGGCCGTCTCAGGGTGGACTCCGCCTCCGCAAACCTGTGGGTGGACGACGATGGCGTGTTGCATGTTCTGTCCGTGTATGGAGACGCGGGCGGGCTTGTCGTCCAGGGCCGCGACGGGAGCATCGGTGCGGCGCCGGGGACCTCGGGAGAGGGGATCGTTCTGGCTGTGACGTCTCCGTCGATCCACCCTCTGCGCGACTTCGTCATGGGAGAGAATCTGTTCGCCTGGGACGAATTGGCGCCAATCGAACAAAGTGCCATGATCCAGTTTGACGGGGTGGATCCGGACACCTTCCCCACGGCGCGGGAAATCCGCTTCGACGGCGCGGTTGCCGGCGAGATCCGGTTGGACGGTGGACTGGACGATGTGACGGCCCGGTTGGATGTCGACATCGAGGGTCTGGAGTACGGTGTCAACTCGGCCGGCCTCCTGCAGTTCGACGTCGCCGTGCGGGGCGTGGGTCTTCCCGGCTCCGATTCGGCCTCGGCCGCAGCTTCGCCGCTGGTGTTTGAGGGCACCGTGGGAGGAGATTCGATCTCCTTTGAGGGCCGCGAGTTCCGCTCCGCGCGGCTGGAGGGCGAATTCGACCTTGATGCGGGCGGCCCGCTCCACGCCGTCGTGGTGCGCACTGGCGGGGCCGCCCTCGCGCGGAGCGAGTCCTATGAGGCCCAGGCGGTCGTCAGACTTGGTGACGGGAGTGGCCGAATCGACCTCGACCGGCTCAACCTTGTCTTCGACGACCGGCGCTGGGGGCTGAGGGGGCCGGCCAGCTTCGTATGGGACCGGGACGCGCTTGTCGTCAACGATTTCGGCCTGATCCGGCCCGGAACCGAGGGCCTGCGCGCGCTCGCCGACGGATCCCTCGCCTTCGGAGCGGCCGAGTCCGATTTCGAACTGGAGATACGCGATCTGGACCTCGGCATTGTCGGCAGCCTTCTGCAACTGCCGCGCTTTCCCGCTGGCACCGTCACGGCCGAGGTGCTGGTGACGGGATCCGGCGCGGACCCCGAATGGGAAGGCTCCTTCCAGGTGGAGGACGTGCAGTACGAAACGATCCGCTTCGATCGCGTGGCTGCCGTGGGCAGGTACTCGGGCCGAAGCGTCGAGGGCGGCATCGAATCCTGGACCGGAGGACGCCGTGCGATTCGGATGGATGGCAAGGCGCCGATCGACCTTCGGCTCCGGGGTGTGGATACCCGGATCCCGGACGAGGCCGTGGATCTGGACATCGTCGCCGACTCGTTTCCGGCCGCCGTGGCTCTTGGCTTCCTCCGGAGCCTGGAAGAGGTCGACGGCACCCTGACCGGAGATGTCAGGCTAGGGGGCCGCTCGTCGGACCTGGAACCGGATGGGGTGCTTCGCCTGGAGAATGCCACGGGCCTGCTCGCGCCCCTCGGGGTCCGCCTGTCGGGAGTCGACGTCGACATGGACCTGAGTCCCGACGGTACCGTGGCGGTCGACGGCTCGGGTGTGTCGGGGGGGACGATCGAGGTGCGGGGAACCGTGGGGGCGGGGGATCCCTCCGACGTGGTGCTGGACCTCGCTTTCTGGCCCAGCGAATTCAGGATCATCGACCGTCGCGACATGGAAGCCGCCGTGAGCGGTGACTCGATCACACTGACCGGCACCTTCAACCTCCCCTTCATCGAGGGACAGCTCGACGTGAACGGGAGCACGGTCTTCATCGAGGAGTTCCAGCGTACTGCGGAAGCGGTGGACTTCTACGACCCGGTCCTGTTCAGTGCGGCAACCGCCGAGTTCGGAGTCAGTGACGATGACGAGGAGCTGGGCACCGGCGTCCGGGAGCGCAGCCCGTTCCTCGAGCACCTGCGCGTGGCGATCGATCTGCGCGTGGGCCGTGGCAACTGGCTTCGCTCCCGCGTCATGAACGTGGAGACGGCGGGAGACCTCTCGGTCACCTTCGACCGACAGGGCAACCAGTTGATCCTGCAGGGCGAAATCGAGGTTGTGAGGGGCACGTACAGCCTCGGTCCCAGCACCCTGACGATGACCGAGGGAACATTTCAGTTCGTGGGGACGCCCGGGTTCAACCCCGGACTTGCGGTAACCACCGAGAGGCAACTCCGCACCCGCGAGGGTGAGCCCCTCCTGATCACCGCCGGCCTGTCGGGAACCCTGCTGTCGCCTCGCATATCCCTTGCCAGCGACGCGACGTTCGCCATGTCGGAGGCCGACATGGTCACGTATCTGGTTCTGGGACGACCGACCTCGGCGCTGATCAGCGAAGGGGGCGCGGGCTCGGTCGGTGCGGGAACCAACCTGCTCCTGAGCCAGTTCTTCAACGAACTCGGGTACGTCCTGGCGCTGGAACTGGGTGTCGATCATCTGTCGGTGTCGCAGGCCGAGCAGAGTCAGGCCAATGCGGCTTTCGGCGCGTCGTCGCTCCAGGTGGAGGCGGGATGGTACCTTTTGGACGATGTGTTTCTTACCGGTGTGTACCAGCGCGGCTTCTGCGCCGATCCCACGCTTCCCGTCAGCAGCGGCGGGGTCAGGGTCGAGGTCGAGATGCCGAAGGACGTGAAACTGGAGGGATTTCTGGAGGGCAGATGCACCAGGGAGAGGTACCGCGGGCTGGGTGATCTCTCCCTTGAGCTGGCTCGCATCTGGGGCTTTTCGTTCTTTCGCGAATGGGGGTATTGAGGGTGCATCTCGTCGTTCGCGGAGCACGTGAACACAATCTGAAGAACGTCTCTCTCGAGATTCCCAGAGAGCGGCTCGTGGTTGTGACGGGACTGTCCGGGTCGGGCAAGTCTTCACTGGCCTTCGACACCATCTACGCCGAGGGGCAGCGCCGGTACATCGAATCCCTTTCGGCCTATGCCCGCCAGTTCCTGGGCATGATGGAGAAACCCGATGTGGACTCGATCGAAGGGTTGTCGCCGGCGATCTCGATCGAGCAGAAGACGGTGTCGAGGAACCCGCGTTCCACCGTCGGCACCGTAACCGAGATCTACGACTATCTGCGACTCCTGTATGCGCGCGCCGGGACACCCTACTGCCCGAACTGCGACCTGCCCATCCAGCGCCAGCCGGCGACCCAGATAGTGGAGCAGCTGCTGAAGATGGAAGAGGGGACCCCTGTCCAGGTGCTGGCGCCCCTCGTGCGCGGCCGCAAGGGAGAGTTCAGGGATGTCTTCGACCGCTCGCGCAGGGAGGGGTTCGTGCGTGCCATGGTCAATGGGAAGGTGTACGACCTGCGCGAGATTCCCCGACTCAACCGCTACGAAAACCACGACATCGCAATCATCGTCGACCGGCTGGTGATCAGGCCCGAGGACCGGATCCGCCTCTCCGACTCGGTCGAGACCGCTCTGAGGGCAGCCGAAGGCGTCGTACAGATTCTGGAACGGCGTGGAAGCCGCGACGTGTCCCATCTCTTCAGCGAACATTACGCGTGCGCCGAGTGCGGGATGAGCTTCCCCGAACTCGAGCCGCGGGTCTTTTCCTTCAACTCTCCACACGGCGCGTGCACCGACTGTGGCGGCCTCGGGACCACCAAGGAGGTCAACGGCGCCCTCCTGGTGGCGGACCCGTCGCTGTCCATTCTCGAAGGGGTGGTCATTCCGTGGGGCGAGCCAGGCGGCCACCTGCGCGGCTCCGTGATTCCGGGTCTCGCCGAGGCGTACGAATTCAATCCCCGCAAGCCGTGGAGAGACCTTCCCAAAGAGGCCCGCGACGCAGTCCTGACGGGATCCGGAAGGATGAAGATTCGCTTTCCGTACAACGCCGGGAAGATGAAGGGCTACTACGAGGACTACTGGGAAGGTGTGGTGTCGAACGTGGAGCGTCGCTATCGGGAAACCACCTCGGAGCATGTGCGTTCGCAGCTCGACCAGTACATGTCCAGCCAGACGTGCGCCACCTGCGGCGGTTCGCGGCTGGGTCCGCTGGGCAGGTCGGTGCGAGTCGGAGGCGTGCCCATCAGCAGCGTCGTCGATCGGCCCATCGGCGAGGTCATGGCCTTCATCCAGACACTTGCCGTCACGGGCGAGGCACCTCTGACCGGTGCGGAGACCGCGCCCGGCGAGCCCCTCTCGGCCGAGGTCGCCGGCCCGATCCTCAAGGAAGTGCGTGAGCGGCTGGGCTTTCTGCGCAACGTGGGGCTCGGCTACCTCGCGCTGAGCCGTTCAGCGGCCACGCTGTCGGGAGGAGAGTCCCAGCGCATCCGGCTGGCGACCCAGATCGGAAGCCGGCTCGTGGGCGTGCTCTACATCCTCGACGAGCCTTCCATCGGATTGCACCAGCGCGACAACCACCGCTTGCTCGGCACGCTCGGGGATCTGCGCGACCTGGGCAACTCGGTCCTGATCGTGGAGCACGACGAGGACACGATACGGGCGGCGGACTTCATCGTGGATCTCGGGCCGGGCGCCGGACGCGCGGGTGGCGAGGTCGTGGCGGCGGGGTCTCTCGCAGACGTCGTGGCGCGGCCGGACTCGATCACCGGAGCGTACCTGCGCGGGGATCGGGAGATTCCCCTTCCCGCCGGGCGCCGCCAGCGGGACCCCGCCCGGGTGCTCACGGTGCGGGGCGCGTCGCAGCACAACCTGAAGAACATCGACGTCGGGTTTCCCCTTGGCTGCTTCATCACCGTTACCGGCGTGAGCGGCTCGGGCAAGTCCACCCTGATCAACGGCACCCTGTACCGCGCCCTTTCGCGCCACTTGCATCGGAGCCGATCCGTCCCGGGGGCCCACGATCGCATCGACGGTCTCTCGGGCGTGGACAAGGTCATCGAGGTGGACCAGTCGCCCATCGGCCGCACCCCGCGCTCGAATCCCGCCACATATACGGGGCTTTTCACGCCGATCCGGCAGCTCTTCGCCGGTGTCCCCGAGGCGCAGATCCGCGGCTACCAGGCGGGGCGCTTCTCGTTCAACGTGAAGGGCGGCAGGTGCGAATCCTGCCGGGGCGACGGTCTGGTGAAGATCGAGATGCACTTTCTCCCGGACGTATACGTGTCCTGCGATGTGTGCCGCGGGCGACGCTACAACCGGGAAACCCTCGACATCTACTACAAGGGCCGGAACATCGCCGATGTCCTGGACATGACCGTGCGCGAGGCACTGGACTTCTTCGCCGCCGTGCCACAGATCAAGCGGCGTCTGCAGACCCTCTTCGACGTGGGACTCGGGTACATCCACCTGGGGCAGAGCGCGATTACGCTGTCAGGGGGCGAGGCGCAGCGAATCAAGCTGTCGTCGGAACTCTCCAAGGTGTCCACCGGGCGCACCATGTACATCCTGGACGAGCCCACGACCGGGCTCCACTTCGAAGATGTGCGCGTTCTGCTGGGCGTCCTCCACCGTCTCGTGGAGCGCGGGAACACGGTCGTGGTCATCGAGCACAACCTTCATGTGGTGAAGACGGCGGACTGGGTCATCGACCTGGGGCCGGAAGGCGGCGACGAGGGCGGGCACATCGTGGTGGAGGGAACGCCCGAGACGGTGGCACGGGAGCAGGAATCGCACACGGGTGAGTACCTGGCTCCGCTGCTGGCAGGACGTGCGGCTTCCGGCGCCATGGACGGGAACGGCGCTCCGGGCCGCGTTGCCGGGCAGGGCGCCGGAGGCGTGCAGACGAAGGGCTGAGCGTGGCAGGTCCGGAGGACGGGGCCGCCACCCGGGTCCCGGGATCGATTTTGGCTCCCAGCCCGCTCCCATGTTATTTTCGGGGCCGAAGCCTGGGCCGTCTGTTGCAGAAAATCCCGGCCGGTTCCGTAGGGTTGTGCATCCCCGCATGATTCCCTGTGACTATCGTCAAAGGAGAAGGGTATGGTTACCCGAGAAGACCTGGAAAGCTATCTGATCCGCATGGATGCGGACTTCGACGAAGTGGACGACGGGATGTTCCTGGTCCGCACGGACAACGGCGGCGCCGTCGTCGTCCATCATTCCGAGCCGCTGCTGCTGGTCCGCATGAAGGTCATGGACCTGCCCGCCGGTGCGGAAGGCCTTGGCGACCTGTACGAGACCCTGCTCAGGCTCAACGCCACCGATGTGATACACGGGGCATACGGAATCGAAGACAATGAGCTGGTGCTGAACGATACGCTGCAACTCGGCTCGCTCGACTTCGAAGAACTCAGGGCGTCGCTGGAGAGCGTTCAGCTCGCTGCGTCATCCCACGTTTCGCGGATCCAGGCACTCGCCGGAACGAGAGGAGGCGAATAGAAGATGAGCATCTTCAGCAAGTTCTCGACGATGATCAAGTCCAACCTCAACGACCTCATCTCCCGGGCGGAAAACCCGGAGAAGATGTTGAACCAGATCATCCTGGACATGAGGGACCAGCTGGCGAAGGCGAAGCGGGAAGTCGCGGCCGCGATCGCCGACGAGCGCAAGCTCAAGGGCCAGCTTGCCGACGAGGTCAAGCAGGCGACCGACTGGGAGCAGCGCGCCATGCTCGCCATCAAGGAAGGCCGGGACGACCTGGCCAAACAGGCTCTGGTCCGGCAGCAGGAGCACGCGGATCGGGCCACGGTTCTGGAAAACACATGGCGTGCGCAGGCCGACGAGACCGAGAAGCTCAAGGGCTCTCTGCGCAAGCTCAACGACAAGATCGAAGAGGCGAAGCGGAAGCGTAATCTGCTGATCGCCAAGCAGAAGCGGGCACAGGCCCAGAGGCGCATCCACGAGACCATGTCCGGGCTTTCGGACACGTCCGCGTTCGAGGCCTTCAACCGCATGGCCGATAAGATCGAGGAAGAGGAAAGGCGCAGCCTGGCACAGGCGGAGGTGACAGAGGCGCTTGCCGGAGACACGCTGGAGTCCGAGTTCCTCCGCCTCGAGTCGGGTTCAAGCGGCGTCGAAGTCGACGACAAGCTCACGGCCCTGAAAGCCCAGATGGGACTGTTGCCGTCCGGTGCAGCTTCCGCTCCCAAGCGGCTGGGGTCGGGCAGCGACGCCTCCGGGGCCGACGACGCCGAAGGGACGGACGCCGCGCCCGCCGAGGATCCACCGATCCGCGAGGCCGAACTGCTGGAAGAGTTCGACAGACTCGAGCGCCAGGGCGGTACTCACTGATGAGCGTCGTCTACCTGAACGGAGAATACCTGCACAGGGATGAGGCGCGCGTGTCGGTCAACGACCGCGGCTTCGTCTTCGCCGATGGCATCTACGAGGTGACCCCGGCCTACAGTGGCCGCCTCTTCCGCTTCGAACACCACCTGGCCCGCCTCCGCAAAGGGCTCGCGGCCATCGGGATCGACTACGGCGCCGGCGCGATCGAAGACGTGAAGCACGGACTTCTCGCCCGCAACGGGCTCGACGACGTCCCGGTTGCCTACGTCTACGTGCAGGTCACGCGGGGTGTGGCTCCGCGCAGCCATGCCTTCCCCGACCCCCCCGTGCCGCCCACCGTGTACGGCTTCGCCAACCAGTATCATCGCGCGAGCATGGACGTCTGGGAGCAGGGGACGAAGGCGATCACGACCGGGGACCAGCGGTGGGCCCGCGCCGACATCAAGGCCATCGCCCTGCTGCCCAACGTGCTCGCGCAGCAGGCGGCGGTGGACGCCGGTGTGAGCAACACGATCTTCGTGCGGGACGGCATCGCGCTGGAGGGATCGCACAACAACATGTTCGCCGTCTTCGGCGGCGTGCTGGCGACGGCGCCCAAATCCAACTACATCCTGCACGGTGTAACCCGCGACTTCGTCATCGAGCTGGCAGGGGAGCTGGGCATCCCGGTGGAGGAGCGGGCCATACCGCTCGACGAACTCTACCGCGCCGACGAGGTGTTCTTCACGGGAACCACCACCGAGGTCAGGCCCGCCGTCGAGGTCGACGGAAAAACGATCGGCGACGGCAAGGTCGGCCCGGTCGCGCGTCAGCTCTTCGAGAGGTTCCTGGCGGTTACCGGAAGCTGAGGGCGGCCCAGCTAGGCGGCTAGTAGAGCAGGTACAAGCGACGCAGGGCAAGATAGTCAGCCATGCCCGCACCCCAGCCATCCGTCAATTCCCCGTAGGAAGCGCCGGCGTCGACGGCGGTTCGCAGAGCGTCGGTACCCGCGAGCCGGTCGAAGTGGCCGGGGCGCCAGCTCCAGTGCTCTCCCGACATGGACCTGGTCTCGGCCAGCAGCGCCAGAGCCGCGAGGGTAGGGTCGTATGCGGGGCCGTCGGCCAGAAGGCGGACGCCTCCCACCTCGGTGCCGCCGAACTTGCCATCGCCGGGCTCTTCCGGGGTGAAGCGCACCGGCACGAAGCGAGTGTCCGGTACCCCGAGCGCGCCCAGGCGGCGCGCAAGCTCCTCACCGTCGAGCCATGGGGCGCCCACCTGCTGGAACGCCCGGTCGGTGCCGCGCCCCACCGAGATCGGCGTGCCCTCGAAGAGACAGGTTCCCGGGTAGTGAAGCGCACTCTCCACCGACGGCATGTTGGGGGACGGCGCGACCCAGGGGATGCCGGTTTCACCGTAGGGCATGGTGCGCTCCCAACCATCCGCGACCGCCACGCTCAGTTCCACGCGGACGCCGAACTCCCCCACGACCATGCGCGCGAACTCGCCGGCCGTCAGGCCATGGCGCATCGGGATGGGGTAGAGACCCACGAAGCTGGCGAAGCCGGGGTCGAGAAGGTTGCCCTGGACGGGATCGCCGCCGACCGGGTTCGGCCGGTCCAGCACCACAAAGGGGATGCCGTGTTCGCCCGCGGCTCCCATCGCAAGGGCCATGGTCGACAGGTATGTGTAGTAGCGGGCGCCCACATCCTGAATGTCGAAGAGGAGGACCTCGATGCCTTCGAGCATCTCGGGCGTGGGCGTCCTTGTTTCGCCGTACAGGGAATGAATGGGCAGCCCGGTGCGCTCGTCCACGCCGCCCGCAACCCTGACCCCCGCCTCCGCGCTGCCCCGGATCCCGTGCTCGGGGGAGTAGAGCGCGACGAGCTCGACCTCGGGGTGCGCGGCCAGCAGGTCGATTGAGGGGGTGCCGCTCCGGTCCCGTCCCGTGTGGTTGGTGATGAGCCCGACCCTGCGACCGCGCACCAGCGAGAGGGAGTCGCTCAGGAGGACCTCGATGCCGGGGCGGACGGAGGCCGTGGATGCCGCCTGCGTGCTTTCCCGAGCCACGAAGGCAGCGTGTCGTGCACCATCGTCCCCGGGAGAACAGGCGGCGGCGAGAAGCGCGAGGAACGGGACTGCGCCGCGGTGCCGGCCGGGCCGGGGGACGGTGGGGCTCGCCGGCTCGGCACGCGGTGCCGAATCGGCCCGGGATGTGCGCGGAAAGGTGGTCAAGGTCGGTCGGAGCTCCTTGGGCGGGTACCTGTCGGCAGCGGTCGCATGGAGGCACGACGGCGCCGGTGACAAACGAAATTGAGTGCCGGGACGAGACCGGGGTCAAGGCGGATGCGGAGCACCCGATCACGAGGCCGGCCGTTTGGCACTATCTTGAATGATGGCGCTTCCAACGACCCCGTGCCCCGGCAGGGCGCACGAACTCCGGTCCGGCGTTCCGTGACGCCGCGCGGCTTGCTCCCGTTTCGGTTCTGCGCCCTTCTCGGCCTGGCGGTCCTTCTCTTCGCTTCTTGCGGTCGCCAGGTCAGTGCCCCGCCAGCCGGACCGGGGCCCACGACCGTTGCGGAAGAGCCACCGGAGGCGCCGGCCAGGCACACCCCTCCCGCCATCGACATCGAGTTGCATGACGCCCGCAAGTGGGCCGACCGGACGCTGGAGTCGCTGACGCTGGAGGAAAAGGTCGGCCAGTTGATGATGCCGATCCTGATCGGCGACTTCGCACCCGAGGGATCGCGTGCCAGCCTGCGGGCCCGGGCGATGGTCGAGCAGCATCACGTCGGCGGGATCATCATCTCGGTGGGCTCTCCGACCGAGGTGGCCGCCAAGCTCAACTGGCTTCAGTCCCTCTCCGGCCTCCCTCTTCTTGTCGGCTCGGATCTCGAGGCCGGCGCCGGATTCCGCTTCGACGGGGTTGTTCACGCCCCCACCAACATCTGGCTCGGGGGTGCGACCCGGTTCCCGGCGCTGATGGCGCTGGGGGCGGCGGGGGAGCCCGGGCTCGCCTATGAGACGGGCAGGGTCACCGCGCTGGAAGCTCGTGCCATCGGGGTCCACGTACCGTTCGCTCCGGTGCTGGACGTCAACAACAACCCGGAAAATCCCGTCATCAACGTGCGCTCCTTCGGCGAAGATCCGGAGCAGGTGGCCACACTTGGCGCGGCCTTCGTGAAGGGCCTGCAGGATCACGGCGTGATCGCCACCGCCAAGCACTTCCCGGGGCACGGGGACACCGGAGTCGACTCGCACCTCGCGCTGCCGGTGATCCGGGTGAGCCGCGAGCGCATGGACTCGGTGGAGCTGCTTCCGTTCCGCCGCGCCGTCGATGCCGGGCTGGGCGCGATCATGACGGCGCACATCACGGTGCCGGAGATCACCGGCGCCACCACCCCCGCCACCCTGGCACCCGCGGTGCTCACACATCTGCTCAGGGACCAGATGGGCTTCGACGGCCTGGTCTTCACCGACGCCATGGACATGGCCGCGGTGGACAGGATGTTCGGTCGGGGGGAGGCTGCCGTGCGCGCCATCGAGGCGGGCGCGGACGTAATCCTCATGCCGCCGGACCTCGCGGCAGCGCGGCAGGGGATCGTGGCCGCGGTTCGCTCCGGGCGCCTCACCGAGGATCGCATCGATCGGTCGGTGCTCAGCCTCCTGCACGCAAAGGAGAAGCTGGGACTGCACCGCAAGCGCACGGTCGACATCGACCGCGTCCGCCGCGTTGTCGGCGTTCCGTCTCATCTGAGTGTCGCCCGCGAGGTGGCCAGTCGCTCCATCACGGTGCTGAAGGACGAGCGCGACCTGATTCCGCTCCTGGGTACGCCGGGTGCCAGCGTGTATTCGGTGACCTACCGCCGCCAGAACGACCTGCGGGCGGGGCGCTCCTTCAACGCGGGACTCAGCGAGACCTATCGCCGCCTTCGGACCGTCAGCGTGAACCCGGGGACGACGGACGCCGAGTACGACGACATCCTGGCCCGGGCCGGCACGATGAACCTGACCATCGTGTCGCTGCACGTGGGCGTCCGAACGGCTTCCGGATCGGTTGCGCTCCCGGCACCCGCGCTCAGGTTCGTGAAACGGCTGGCCCGGCAGGGGCGGCCGTCCATCGTGGTCACGTTCGGCAACCCGTACCTGCTCTCCGAGTTTCCCGAAGTGGGAACCTACCTCACCGCGTGGTCCGGCGTTCCGGTCGCCGAGCGCGCCGCGGCCGACGCCATCCTCGGCCGGATCGGTGTGACGGGAAGGGCGCCCACGAGGATTGGGGGCTTCGGGATCGGCGCCGGACTCCGGATTCCCGCCCGCCGCGAGACCCCCGGCAATTGAAGCGGGCGCGGGTCGCCGCGGCCGCCATCGTCGCGGCCCTGCTGGGGTCGTGCACCGGCGCCGGCCCGCTCCCGCAGGCCGCCGCACCGATCCCGTCCTCCGGCACACTGGACCCCGGCGCTAGCCGCTGGGTGAACGAGACGGTGGCCGGCCTGACGCTGCGCGAGGCCGTCGCCCAGCTGGTGATCCCCTGGATCCCGGGCGGCTACGCGTCCGAGAGCGACCCGGACTTCCGGGAGCTGCTGGGATGGGTCGAAGAGGGGCTGGGCGGCGTGTCGATTTCCATCGGCGTTCCCGACGCATATGTCGCGAAGCTCAATCGACTGCAGTCACGGGCCCGGATTCCGCTCCTGGTGACCTCGGACTTCGAGAACGGCGGCCCGGGGATGAGAATCAACCACAGCTACGCGATCCCGTCGCTCCTCCCGCAGGGCGGGGGAACCAGCTTCCCCCCGACGATGGCCTTCGGCGCCGCGCGCGACGAGGACCTCGCGTTCGAATACGGTCGCATCACGGCGCTGGAGGCTCGGGCGGTGGGCGTTCACTGGCTCTTCGCGCCGGTGCTCGACGTGAACAGCAATCCGGACAACCCGGTGATCAACGTTCGCTCCTTCGGCGAGGATCCGGAGGCCGTGGGGCGACTGGGCGCGGCCTTCATCCGGGGGGCCAGGGAGGGAGGTGCGCTCACGACCGCCAAGCACTTCCCCGGGCACGGCGACACCCGGACCGATTCGCACATCGAGCTGCCCGTCATCGGGGCCGACCGCGACCGCCTCGACCGGGTGGAACTCGTCCCCTTCCGCATGGCGATCGACGCGGGCGTGGACGCGGTGATGACCGCACACGTAGCGGTGCCGGGAGTGCTCGGCGACGACCGCCCCGCGACGATGTCCTCCCGTCTGATGACGGAGCTGCTGCGCGGCGAGATGGGCTTCGGCGGGCTCCTCTTCACCGACGCGCTGCGCATGGGCGCGATCACGGAAGGCTACGGCGCGGGCGAGGCGGCGGTGCTCGCCCTCGAGGCCGGGTCGGATGTGCTGCTGGCTCCGGACGGCATCGGCGCGACGATCGACGCCGTGACCGCCGCGGTGGAATCCGGCCGCGTCACGCGGGAACGGATCGACGCATCGGTGCGGCGGCTCCTCGAGGCGAAGGCGCGGCTGGGTCTTCACCGGGACGGCGGCCGTGCCGATCCCGCGGCGGTGGCGGAGCGGGTCGGGACGGCCGAACATCGCGCCCTGGCGGAGCGGGCCGCGGCCGCCTCGCTGACGCTGGTGCGGGACCGGGACCGCGTCCTGCCACTTGCTCCCGGCTCGAGGGTGCTGAGCGTCACCTACGCGCGTTCCGGCGACCTTCTCGCGGGCAGGACCTTCGACGCCGGGTTGCGGGGGCATTCCGGGGGTCTCTCGACCGCGCGGGTCGGCCCGGACACGCCCTGGGCGGTGTACGACTCGCTCCTGTACGCCGCACGCAGAGCGGACGCCGTCGTCCTGGGGGCCTACGTGCCCCCGCGCTCGGGCGTGGGTTCGGTCGGAGTCCCCGCGGCCTTTCGCGGCTTCGTGGAGGGGCTGCACCGGGGTGGGGACATCCCCGTCGCCGTGCTCTCTTTCGGCAGCCCGTACCTGCTGTCGGCCTTCCCGGACGCGGGGACCTACCTTGTGGCCTGGGGAGGGTGGGAAGTGTCGCAACGGGCCGCCGCCATGGCCGTCATCGGCGCGGCCCCGATCACGGGGCGCCTGCCGATTTCGATTCCGCCGCTCCACGCGACGGGTGAGGGATTGGACCGCAGTCCGTCCCGCCGGATCGTGGACGACAGGGAAGAGCTCCAGCCGGATCCGCTCCGCGAGGCCGGCTTCGTGCCGGGCGCCCGTGGGACGGAGAGCGCGACCGGGGGACAGGCCGGCGCCGAGCGTGCGTCCGGAGGACCCGGGCTCTGGACCGGCGGGGCCGCGCTCCCCGAATGCACCCACACGCCCGCTGGCGAAGGGGCCGCGCCATCCGCCGCGCCGTCCGATCTGGCCGACGCCTTCTGCCGCGACGGCCGCGCGGCTGCGTCACCGCGCGAGATCGACCCCGCCCGGGTCGGCATGAGCGCCGACTCCCTCGCCGCCCTGGACGACTTCATCCTCGCCGCCCTCGCGGATTCGGCGGCCTCCGGCGCGGCTCTGGCCGTGGTGCGACGGGGGCAGCTCGTGCGGCTGCGGGGATACGGCCGCCTGGACTGGGACAGCGACGCGCCACCGGTCACCCCGGCGTCGATCTTCGACCTCGCGTCGCTCACCAAGGTGGTCGGCACGACCTCGGCCGTCATGATCCTCGCCCAGCGCGGTCTGATCACGCTCGACGACCGCGTCACCGACCATCTCCCCTGGTGGAACGACGGCGACCCGGCTAAGTCGGGGGTCTCGATCCGCCACCTTCTCCTGCACCGGGCCGGGCTGCCTCCCTTCCGCCGCTTCTTCCTCGAGATGGAGGGCCGGAGCGCCTACGAGGACGCCATCGGCGCGCTTCCTCTCGACCACCCGCCCGGCGAGCGCACCGTCTACTCCGACATCGGCCTCATGACCGCGGCCTTCATCGTCGAGGCCGTGTCGGGCAAGCCGTTTGACACGTTTCTGCGCGATGAGCTCTGGCGCCCGCTCGGCATGGCGGACACGGGCTTCACCCCGGCTCCGGCGCTGTGGAACCGGGTCGCGACGACCGAGCTCGACGAGAGCTGGCGCGGCTTCCACGTCCACGGCGTCGTCCACGACGAGAACGCCTACGCGATCGGCGGAGTCGCGGGCCACGCCGGGCTCTTCAGCTCGGCACGCGACCTCGCCGTCTTCGTCCAGATGATGCTCGACCGCGGCGTCGCCGCGCCCTGCCACGCCGATCGCGTTTCCGGACTGCCGTGCCACCGCCCCCGCTTCGCGCCGGTCTCGATCTTCGGGCAGGGCCGGGTCGACCGCTTCACCCGCAGGCAGTCGGAGGAGTCGACCCGCGCACTCGGCTGGGACACGCCGTCGGAGCGTTCGTCGGCCGGCGACTACTTCTCGGCGCGCTCCTTCGGCCACACCGGCTACACGGGGACCTCGATCTGGATCGACCCCACGCGGGACGTGGGCGTCGTCCTCCTCACCAACCGGGTGAACCCCACGCGCGAGAACAGCGGGCACGTGCCGCTGCGGCGTGGAGTGCACGACCGAGTCGCCCGGGCGATCGTCGATGCGCCCGTGTCGCCGCGCGAGGAGGCGCCGGGAGGGCCGCGATGAGCTTCGGCATCATCGACACGACGGTATTGCTGCTCTACATGGTGGGCATAATCGCGTGGGGCGCATGGCTCGGGCGGACCAACAGGGGCGGCACCGACTACTTCCTCGGAAGCCGCAACCTGCCCTGGTGGGCCGTCATGCTCTCGGTCGTCGCGACCGAGACCAGCACCCTCACCTTCCTTTCCATCCCCGGTGTCGCCTACCTCGGCACCCTCGCCTTCCTGCAACTGGCACTCGGCTACCTGGCGGGCCGCGCGGTGGTGGCCTGGATCCTCATCCCCGCGTACTACCGTGGCGAGCTGTCGACCGCGTACGCCCTCCTCGAGACCCGATTCGGTGGCGGTGCGCGGCGCTACGCGTCGGGGATTTTCATGATCACGCGCCTGCTGGCCGATTCGGTGCGCCTGTTCGCGACCGCCATACCCCTCGCGATCATCACGGGCTGGTCGTACCCGGTGTCGATCCTGGTCATCGGCGCCGCCACCCTGGTGTACACCTACTTCGGCGGCATCAAGGCGGTGGTCTGGGTGGACGCCCTGCAGATGACGCTCTACGTCGCGGGCGGCGTGATCGCGCTGCTGCTCCTCCAGGGCGCCGTCGACGGCGGCTGGCCGGCGATCCTGGCAAGCGCCGGGTCGGCCGGCAAGCTGCAGGTGCTGGACTTCAGTCCGTCGCCCGCGGTGGCGTACACCTTCTGGGCCGGACTGGTCGGCGGGGGTTTTCTGTCGATGGCGTCCCACGGGACCGACCAGCTCATCGTGCAGCGGCTGCTGACGTGCCGCGACGCGGCCCGGAGCCGGCGCGCGCTGATCGGCAGCGGCTTTGCGGTGATCGTTCAGTTCGCGCTCTTCCTCTTCGTGGGACTCGGGCTCTGGGCCTTCTTCCAGGGACAGGATTTCGCCAGCTCGGACGAGATCTTCGCGCGCTTCATCATCGACGAGATGCCGGCCGGACTTCGCGGCCTCCTGATCGCGGGAGTCTTCGCGGCCGCCATGTCGTCGCTGTCGTCGTCGATCAACTCGCTGGCCTCCGCCAGCGCCTACGACTTCTGGGGCCCCGCCACCGGGCGGCGTGACGACCGCGCGATCATGAACGCAGGCAAGGTCTTCACCCTTCTCTGGGCGGGCCTCCTGGTCGTCGGCGCAATCGTGTTCATCCCGCTGTCGCAGGGTTCGGCGGCGGTGGAGGTTGCCCTCGCCGCGGCCTCGATGGCGTACGGCGGGCTCCTTGGCGCTTTCGCCCTCGGCGTGCTGACCCGCCGTGTGAGCCAGGCGGGGGCCATTGTCGGGATGACCGCCGGGGTGGGCACGGTCGTGGCGATCTGGATCACGGCCCGCGATGCGGTCGCGTGGCCATGGTTCGTCTTCATCGGGCTTGTGGTCACGGTGGCCGCGGGCTCGCTGTTCAGGCGCCGGCAGTGACATCCCCCACGCGCTGCTGGATCGGCGTGGACGGCGGCGGGACCCGCTCCCGGGCCATGGCGGGCGACGCGCACGGCCGGGAGCTCGGCGCCGCGGGAGGTGGACCGGGGCTGATCGATGCGAGCGATCCCGGGGGCGCGGTGCGGGAAGTGGCCTCGGTGGTGCAAGCGGCGGCGGCTGCCGCGGGCGTGGAACTCCCCGTGCGGGCACTCTGGGCCGGTCTGGCGGGATCGGGGCACGAAGGGGCCCGCACGGCGGCGGAGGAGGGGCTGCGGGATCTGGGGCTCGCGGAACGGGTTGCCGTCGGTTCCGATGTGGACGCCGCGCACGCCGATGCGTTCGGCACCGGGGCCGGGATGCTCCTGGTCGTGGGGACGGGGTCGAACCTTCGCGCGGTGGATCCACGGGGCGAGGTGCTGATGGTGGGGGGTTGGGGGGCCCTGCTGGGCGACGAGGGGAGCGGGTACAGGGTCGGTCTGGACGGGGTGCGCGCCGTGCTGCGCAGCGCGGACGGCAGGGAGCCGGAGACGGCGCTCACCGCCGCGTTGCTGTCTTCGACGGGGACGGCCGGGCCGTCCGGCCTGGCGGCATGGGCGATCGGTGCGACCAAGGGAGAGATCGCGGCTCTGTTCAGCCCGGTAGCGACCGCGGCCCGGCAGGGCGACACGGTCGCGGCCCGCGTGATCCACCATGCCCTGGGTGGTATCCGCGCCCTCATGGAAGCCGCGCTCGCGCGCACCTCGGGGTGGGAGGCCCGTCCTCCGATAGCCTTCGTCGGGGGGGTGGTCGGGGAGGGCGGCAGGCTGGCGGAGGCCGTCGCCGAAATCGCCTCCGAGCTGGGATACGAGGTGCTCCCCGGCCCCGTGGTGCCCGAGCGCGGCGCCGTGAAGCTGGCGATCCGCATGACGGAGGTCTGAGCCGGAGCAGGGTCTCGTATTCCGCCTGAGAGAGAACCACCCGGATCGGGGTTTTCTCCCTGGGCACCCTCAAGCCCCTCAGAGGGTTGGAATCGAGGAGAAGCCCTGCCTGCGCGGCGCCCCTGGATGAACCGGTCCCAGTCGCGCTGGGAAACCTTGCGGGCCTTCGGTCTTTTCCGAAGAACCGGAGGAACATCCAGGGCCAGCGTCTGCCGGGCGTCCCCGATGTCCCGATTCAGATCGGCACGGATCTCGATCGGTTCTGGATGCTCCTCGCCAACCGGCTGCCGCCCGATCGATGCGCCCTTGCAGGCTGTTCCTAGGATACGGTAATCTCATTTCATTGAGCGCCACGCTCGCGCGTTAGTCATGCTAGAACGTAAATCGTGACACAGCCGGCGCTCATCCGGTGGGAAGGAAGCGCGAACATCGAAGCGGGCAGGGGCGTGGAGCAACGGACATGCAATCGCGAAGGCGCCCGGAAGACGGTCGGGCAAGGTTGCAACGCGGGCACATTCGCCGGAGGCGGAGCGACGGAGGACGGGGACGGCTGAGCGCGAGCTCCGCGATTCCGGCGATAGCCGTTGTGGCAATCGCCGTGCTGGTGCAGTCCTGCGGCGATGGTGCCGTCGAGCCCTCGCCGCCGCCACCGTCTCCCGTGGCCACGACGGTGGCGGTCAGCCCGGGTTCTGCCACGCTCACCGCGGTGGAAGAGACGGCCCGGTTCACCGCCGAAGTGCGCGACCAGCACGGGCAGGTGATGGCGGGGGCGGTCGTCGCGTGGGCGAGCAGCGACGCGTCGGTAGCCGCGGTGGACGCCTCCGGGCTGGTGACAGCGGCGGCGAACGGAAGTGCGACGATCACGGCGAATGCGGGCTCGGTCTCCGGGACTGCCGCGGTGACCGTGGCCCAGGTCGTGAGCGCGGTGGCGGTGTCGCCGGCAGCGGACACGTTGGTGGCGCTCGGCGACACAGTCCGCCTGATGGCGGAAGCGACTGACGCGAACGGTCACGCCGTGGCGGCGGTGACGGAATTCGTGTGGTCTTCGAGCGACTTGCTGGTGGCCCGGGTGGACGAATCGGGGCTGGTCGAGTCCGTCTCCGAAGGCGAGGCGGCTGTCACGGCAACGGCATCGGAGGTGACGGGTGGGGCCGAGCTGACGGTGGTTCCCCCGCTGCCGGCAACCATCGCGGTGAGCCCCGATACGGTCGCGTTGACGGCGCTCGGCGAGACCGCGCAACTGGAGGCCGAGGTGCGTGAACAGGCCGGGCGGGTGATGGCCGAGGTCCTTGTCTCCTGGTCGAGCGGCGACTCGCTGGTGGCGGTCGTGGACTCGGTGGGATTGGTGACGGCCGTGGGCCACGGAACCACGACGGTGACGGTTGCGGCGGGCGACGTGTCGGACACGGTGGTGGTGACGGTGACGCAATCGGCGGGCTCGGTGGTGGTGTCGCCGGCCGAGGGCACGATCGCCCTTGGCGACACGCTACGGCTCGCGGCGGAAGCGTTCGACGAGAACGGCCACGCGGTGGAAGGGGCAGCGTTCTCCTGGTCGTCGAGCGATGTCGACGTGGCCCGGGTAGACGAGACAGGTCTGGTTGAGGCACTCGCTGAGGGCACTGCGAGAATCACGGCGAGGGCGGGCGACGCCTCGGGCGTGGCCGAGATCACCGTGGAGAATCCGGACAGGGCCGCACTGGTAGCGCTCTATGAAGCCACCGACGGACCGAACTGGGTGAACAACCATGGTTGGCTGACGGAAGCGCCGCTGAGCGAGTGGTACGGCGTGGAGACGGATGACGCCGGTCAGGTCGTTCGCCTGAGCCTGGGTGAGTGGGGCGTGGTGGAAAACGTTCGGAGAATGATCGGAAACAACCTGATCGGCTCGATCCCGGCGGATCTGGGCGGCCTTTCTCACCTCACCGAACTCGTCCTCGGTGGAAACAAGCTGACTGGCTCGATCCCGGCGGATCTGAGCAATTTGGGCAACCTGAGGACGCTCAACCTTGCTTGGAGCAGTCTCACCGGACCGATCCCGCCCGAACTAGATACCGGTTGTCCCGGGTAGTCCATTAGGGTATGCCAGTACGGTTGTAACACAATACTGGACAACCATTTCCAAGGGTATCTCCGAGTCGTATCGTCCCTTGCCGTCCGCTGCCATCCCGTGTATTCTTCTCTGTGTAGTGATTTGGGATGTGATACACAACAACAGGAAGGCACCCATGAAGAAGCGACCGAGGACGCTCACCGCCGCGTTCGTTCGCACGGTCGGCCGACCCGGCGTGTACGGAGACGGACGAGGCGGGCGGGGGCTGAGCCTCCGGGTGTACCGGACGGCCAACGGCCGGATCACCAAGACATGGCGTCAGCGCGTCAGGATCGACGGGCGGCTCACCTCGATCGGGCTCGGCCCGTATCCCGAAGTGACGCTCGCGGACGCCCGGCAAAAGGCGCTGGACAACAGCCGGAGGGTCCGCCAAGGCCAAGACCCGCGCGGGCGCGGCGTCCCGACGTTCGCCGAGGCCGCACGGCGGACCATCGAACTGCACCGCGACTCGTGGAAGGCCGGGAGCCCGCTTCCCCAGCAGTGGGAGTCGACGTTCCGGCTCCACGCCGCCCCGCTCCTCGACAAGCCGGTGGACCGGATCACGAGCGCGGACGTGCTGGCGTGCCTCGGTCCGATCTGGAACTCGATGCCCACGGCGGCGCGGAAGGCCAAGCACCGGATC
>MKWU01000128.1_pt1 | contig 136068 bp, 113 predicted proteins | sample 809101 | NCBI WGS metagenome assembly MKWU01 (sample SAMN05860141, study PRJNA318959) | sponge metagenome | host: Aplysina aerophoba | place: Slovenia: Piran, Adriatic Sea, Gulf of Piran | collected 2013-05-07
CCTGCAGAACCCAGCCATCCTCTTCGAGTTGGCAGCGGGTTCGAAACAGACCGGAGTCGTTCGACATGTGGTACATCGTCGAGAGCTTGACTTGCCAGGGGTTTCCGTCTGGTACCCCCTCTCTGATTAGCACAGGCACCCGGCGGTAGATGCCCGTGGTGATCTCCGCGTCCCGTCGTGTGCGGAACGTCGGCGCCGTCCGGGTGTTCGGATTAAACAGCATCAGATCGTCCGGTGTCAGCGTGAAGTTCTTCTCCGGGTCGTCGATGTCGGCCACGTCATGAGCGAAAAACACGAACCGCGCCGCATCCGAAGGCCGGTGCCGGTCGGTCACAGTTAAGAGGCAGAATTTGTAGCTCCGGTGCACGCTCGGAAAGACCGCTTTTCGATTCTCGAAGTCGTACAACGACGCTAGGGAGCGGCTCTGGACCAGATCGTTGAAGAAGTCCTTGGTCTGATTGTCTGAAGCGATCCCAGACGGGACGATCATCCCAGCCCACCGTCCGGCGTTCCGCATGAGATCGGCGAAGATTTGGTAGGTGTTGATATCGCCCCTTGCGCTGAGCGGGTAGCGGCCACTGTTCCGGATCAGCCCGCTTGTGCGTTCGGCGTGGCGCTTCGCGGCCTCAAACTCCTGGTAGAGCCGAGGATCTTGGGTCTTGAGCTCTTTGATCAACTTCGCGCGGGCCGCCTTGTTCGGTGCGCTAGCGATCTCTGGGCTCCGGTGGGCGAACCACTTCTTTTCTTGGAGCTTGATCCGTCCCCACGGAGGGTTCCCGATCACCACGTCAAACCCTCCAGTTTGGTAGACGTCGGGGAAGGCGATGTGGGGGTGCAGAAACTGGTACTCGTCAGCGATCGACACGATGTGATCCCGGGTGTCAGGGGGGAGGTGGTAATCGGTGAGACGTAGCGGTGATCGTCTTGGCGCTGGGGTCTTTCGGCAGGTAGGCAGTTAGTTAGGAGATCAACCCGGACGTTCCGAGAAAACGCTGGTATAAGTGCTGGTGTCACTTCAGCGCTGTCAGGACCACACCTACGCTTTGATCGTCAGGCGGTGGCCGTGGTCACGTAGGCAGCCCACTGATTCATGAGCACGCGGCGGCGGTCGAACAAGTCGGAACGTAGGTACGCAGCCTCGACCTGATTGCGGTTGACATGAGCAAGCGCCGCCTCTGAGACCGTCCGCGGCGCGTCGGTGCACTCCTCCACCCAGATCCTGAAGCTACTTCTCATTCCGTGAGGAGTTGCGTCGATGCGCAAGCGACGCATGAGGTGAAGAAGGGTGCTATGCCCTAGCGGTCGGCCTGTGCGGCTCGGGAACACCAGATCGCCTCCATTCTTCCACCGGTGTGCCTCCTCCAAGACTTCGAGCGTCCGCACCGAGAGAGGTACCCGATGCACCCGGCCTGACTTCATCCGCTGTCCGGGAATGGTCCACACAGCTCCTTCCATATCGACCTCCGACCAGCGCGCGAGCCTGGCTTCGCTAGTCCGAGCGGCGGTCAGGACTAGGAACTCGAAGCAGGCGCGGGTGGTGGGCAGAGCTGCTGACCGGCGCACCTCGTTGATCACCGATGCGACTTGGTTGTGGGGTACGGCGCGATGGTGGTTGGTGTGACCGTTCTGCTTCGGGAGCCCTGCCGCGATGGCATCCCCAGCCGGGTTATCTGCGCGGAACCCCTGGCACACCGCCCAGCGCATGATCGCACCGATCCGTTGCTTGAGGGTCCTGGCCAGCACGGGCTTCTCGTGCCAGATAGGAACCAAGACAGCCATGACATCGGCTGTCTTGATCTTGTCAACCGGCTTGGCCCCTAATGTCGGAAAGGCGTAGTCCCGCAGCGTCGTCCGCCACTTCTGCTCCGTGCGGCCACCTGGCTTCCAGCCAGTCCGGTATATGGCGATGACGGCGTCAGTCGCCTCTGCGAACGACGGCACGTGGCCGTTACCAGTGCCACGACGCGGGTCCATCCCCTTATCGACTCTCCTGCGGTTTCTTAGGGCACGCCTTCTAGCCTCAGCCAATGTGACTACTGGATAGGGACCGAGGCCGATGTTCGTAGTTTGCCCGTCTATCCGAATCCGCTGAATCCAAGACTTCCGGATTCCTCCCCCTGCTCTGGGTCGTACCAGTAGGGCTAGCCCATGACCGCCGCGACCCTCACCGTACCGGCCCACCTGTTTCACAGCGCGAACGAAACTGGCGTTGAGCATCAATCTGTTCTCCGATGGCTTGTGGTGTCATGTTTGTTATACACAATCCAAAGCGCGGTCCTGTACAGCAATCAAGAGTCCGGGGGCGTGCGTCATCCAAGGTTCCTTCGGTGGGTTCCGCTATGAACAGGTCGATCGTCAGGCCCTCTACGACGATGTCCGGCTTGATGAGCTTCTCGCCGGAGGCATTAGGTCCGGTGTGTCTAGTTCTCGGGCCCCGGGAGGTCGTCAGCTTCGATTGGATGCCGCGGGTCCTGACGGGCTACGTGTAATCGCTGCTCGCAGCTTGGACCAGGTCGCGGGTGTATCCGACGATCATCTCGGTGACTGTCGATGTGTCCGCTACATCGGCGAGTGCCTGGGTAGCGAGTCTGACTCCCGGGCTACCGGGCGTTCCAAACAGTTGGACAAGATAATCAAGCGCTTGTTCGGTGGTGGCAGATGAGCGTTCGTCGGCAAGCAACCGTGCTGTCGTGGCGGCCATCCGCATCAAGGCGGTCGCCTCGAACAGGCGGTATATGTCTCCGGCGTCTTTGGCTATGAGACGGGAGGGGGTGGTCAACCGCTCGCCTAGCTTGTGTGCTTTGGCGACGACGAGCGCGCCGGCGCCGGCGACATTCACTACCGGACGGCGTTCGTCTCGGGAGTCAAGCGCTCCGATGAGGAGGGGGTCATGGTCAACTAGTGCCCCTTCGACGCCTCGTGTCTTGCGGGCTGCCCTGTTCCCGTGACCGCCTGGCAGGCGGGCTCCCCGGCGACCTGCGCTCGGTGCTATCTGCGAGGGAACGATCAGATCTACGGGTACCGCGATGTCACCACCGAGCCCGGGATGCTTGATATGTCGCATCCAGATCCCGGGTTCCCGCGTGCTCTTGAAGCCTGCCGCGAGCATTGCGTCCGCAAGGAGTGGCGTCTCGGCGAGCAGGCCAGGGTCGACCACCAGGTCGGCGTCAGTGGTAAACGGCTGGTAGTGGGGCATCCGATCTTCGGTTCTCAGATACACGGCTTGGGCTCCTATTACGATCACCGCGCCTATGTGGGGCTCGAGCGCGACGAGAGCATCGAGCAGGACGCGCCTGGCCGCCAGGTATTCGTAAGCCGGCGACGCGGGCTGAGTCATGCCGTGCCTGCCCCGCGCCGGAGCAGCGAGGATCGCCAGTCGCTGGGACGAGTGCGCATCCAGGCGAGTAGAGCCTCCCCTTCGGCAGGCATTCTGCCAGGGCCTGTCAGGCAGTCCACGGCGACCTGGGGAATCGATGCATAGTCCATTCCGTTCCTGGTCCAGGTGCGCTCGAACACGATCGGGTCGTACGGCCGGGCGAGTCTCACGTTCCCGCCAGTTCGCACCTGGCGCAGCCGTGTCATCTCGGCCAGGTGCTCGGGATCCTCGGTGTAGACGACCACCACAACGGCCGGGGCGATGGATACGAGGGCCTCCGCGGCGAACGATCCTGTTACCACCCAGCCCTTGTCATCGCTGGCTGCTAGGTCGCGCAGGAACTGCTCGGGGCCGGCGCCTGCAATCCAACTCGTGGTCTCATTGGACTTGTACAGCGAATAGTCGACAGCGATCTGGCGCATTAGGGATTCCCATACGACGCCCTCGACCGGACCGCGGGGCTTGCGTGTGATCAGCAACTCCTCGGCGAGGGCGGTGACGAGGCGGGACACGTAGCCAGGGTCCATTCCCAGCACTCGGGACAGGTCGGTCACGCCGTAAGGCGGCTCTAGCTCGACGAGTGTTCTCATCAGCGCCCAGGCCCGCGGTCCACGCAGGTTTGGGCCCCTTCGCGGTGGGGGTGAGGGATCACGGAGCGCGCCGTCCGTCTGCACGACCAGTCCTGGCCGGTTGATCTTGAGGGAAGTGCTGCCGGTCTGGTCGATGTAGTTGAAGCCGCCCTCGTCGAGCAGTTCCCGCGTGCGCGGGCTCAGCCATGGAGCCGCGATTATCGTGGGCGCGGCCGGATCGGGGAGAGCGGCGGCTTCCCTAGTGGCGAGCCGATCGCGGACCGCGACGGTGATGGTCGTGGCCGTGTCGTCCGGGGAGGCCAGTCGTACCGCGCCGCCGGTGTCGGAGTGACTGACGACGTCGAACTCCCAATTGTCGGGCAGGAAGCCCTTGACCCTTGCGGCCGCCATATCGAACAGTCGTCGGGTAGCGGTGCGGCTGGGTTGGCGCTCCATGTTCGAAACCCCTAAGTTGCCGTACGGATCCTCACCTTGGTCAGGTCTGTAATGGTCAGAATAATGATTTGCTTGCGTTGAACAAAATAATTGTCTAGACAATTTAGTATCTGTCCGGGCATTCGAGCCGGTGACCCGATGGCGCTTACCGCGATTCCCAGGGGTTGAAGACGTCGATGCCTACGTACCGGAAGTCGGCCACGTTGCGGGTGGCGATCGTCAGGTTGTTGGCCCGGGCTGTTCCGGCGATGAGTGCGTCGCCGAGGTCGAGGGTGCGTCCCGAGCGGCGTGCCTGTGCTCGGAATCGAGCGGACCACTCTGCGCTGATCCTGTCGAGGGCCAGGATGCGGTCCTCGTATATGGACACGATGCTCGAGACCACCGCGGTAAGGCGAGCCTGCCGCCGTCCGGCCCGGAGCAATCGCAGGCCGTATTCCAGTTCATGTACTACGATCGACGACAGCCACAAGTCGTCATGATCGGCCAGAAACTCGATCACATGCGACGAAGGATCATCTCTCGTCAGTTCGGACACCACGTTGGCATCCAGGAGGAAGCCGTTCAATCCGGCGCCTGTTCGCTGAAGGGAATCTCCCTAGCGGATCGTCTGTCACTTGGATTGTCGAGGTTCAGGCCGCGCGGGACGTTCTCTATCAACCACTTCCCGAGAGGTTGGCGAGGTGGCGCCTTCTCGTGCCACACCGCCGCGGGGACGATTACGAAGGACCGGCGGATACCTATGTGTTGCGGTCCTTCCGTCTCTGCGAGGCGCAGTATCTCGGAGAGGCGTCCCTTGGCCTCGGCCACGGTCCAGATCCGGCCCGGCATCGAATCAACCATTTGCTCCTCACTCGCACGGGCCCGTTACCTGGACGTGACCTGACCCGCCTCCAGACCGAGGCTAGCTAGGTCGACTCCCGGCAAAACAGGCTCAATCCACCGGAGGCCGTATACTTCTCTTGGCGAGAACGCGGCGCCCAGGCGGGTGAAAGGAAGGAGACAACACTTGGATGCTCAACACTTTGCGTTCATGTTGTTGTTCAGCTCGGTGGCGGCCGTGTCCGGACGGGGTGCATCGGCGTGTTGAACGCCCCCTCTCTGCCATCTGCCTATGTCGATGGTTACACCAAAGTGCGGGCGCTCGACCCGGACGCTGCGGACAACTACGTCGCGCATACCGTTATCGGCGATCCGGTCATGGACGCGGTCGTGGAGGACTTGGCACCCATTCCCCAGCGCCAGGTCCACCGGTTCATTCACGCGGGCATGGATGAAGATCGCGAGGGTCTCAAGAACGCGCCGAAATCTCTGCGCGATTTCTTTTTTGACGCGCCGCAACCCGACCCGGACTGGCTAGATCGCGATGCCTTTCAGCCGGGCATCCGCGGCTTTCAGAGAAACTCCGTCCTCGTCCTTTCGGCTTTCGTCACGGGCGTGCTGATCGACGGCTTCTCGACGCTGATAAGCAAATCGTTCGTGCAGACCGGCCGGATATTCGACAACGGCGTCTGGCGCCTCAAGCAGAACAACCGCCATCAGATGGAGATCTTTCTGCCCGGCGGGCTGGAACGGTTCGGCGAGGGGTGGAAGCTCTCCGTCCGCATCCGGTTCGTGCATGCGCAGATTCGGAGGCTGCTGGGACAGACGCCGGAATGGGAACACGACGCGTGGGGCGTACCGATCAGCGCCGCGCATCTGGGCTACTCGGTCGCGTGCTTCGCCGCGCGCACTGTCAAGCACTCGGAATCACTGGGAGCGCGGTACAGCCCGGAGGAGCGGGTCGGTTTCCATGACGTCTGGCGTTACGCCGGCTATCTCATGGGCATCCCGGAATCCATCCTCTTCACCGACGAGAGCCACGCGCTGGATCTATACCGGATCGGCTCCCTTTGCGAGCCTCCTCCGACCATGGACGCGATCGTCATGACCAATGCGCTGATCAACTCTGCACCTCTGGTAGCGAACATCACTGATCCAGAAGAGCGGAGCAAGCTGGTGAAGAGGGTCATCTACCCGGTTTCCCGGGCGCTGGTGGGCAACAGTCTCGCGGACGAGCTGAAGTTCCCCAGGTCGTGGGCAACGCCGTTCCCCTTGCTCACCTACCGGATCGACCAGCGCATGAAGGGGGTGCTGGCCAAGTTCCGAAGGTCTGGATTCCAGACTTTCGCGACCCTTATGGAGGCGTCAGCCTACGATGATGCCGGTCTCAGTTACCGGTTGCCCGACCACGCCCACGCCGAACGGTCCAGCGAGTGGTAAGCGGCACGTAGACCGTCCGCATCCCAGACTCGGTTGGGAAACGTTCCGTTGGTCCGGCGTGCGATGGCACAATCCGTAGTCAGCTGACAGCGAGCCGAGCCATTCTCCGTCTTTCGGCGGCCTCCTGAGGGTTGATCGGTTCCACAGTTCGGTTTCGGGCTGGAACTGGCTCCAGGCGAACCAGAAGGCGTCGTGCGCGGGGACCTCCCGGCTGTCCGGCCCTAGAGGATTGTCTCCCAGGTCTTGGCGACCTGTGCGATGAGAGAGGGGGCTGGGCTTGTCGGATTGGCTGTGCCAGATGGCCGCGGTGAGGGGGAATAGGCGGGCTGTTTCTCGGTACTCGAACGTCTTGGACGTCCTCCGACCACGGCGATGTCTTGCATCACCAACAGAAACGTTGGGGGAACCCAGTGCCCGGGGTGGGATTCGAACCCACACGCCCCTTAGGGCAGCGGAGTTTAAGTCCGCCACGTCTACCGATTTCGTCACCCGGGCCAAGCGGGGTGCGCGGGTAGGGAGGATCCTGCGAGGCTCTCATCGTTCCGATCGGTCCTGCCGGTTCCGGATCCCTGCTTGCCGGTAGCATGCCTGCGGGACCGCTCCTGTTGCGCCGCGCCTCGCTCCAGCCTATCCGTGCGCCTTCCCGGTGCCCATTCTCGCACCGATCCGTCCGTTCAGCGGGGCTCGACCCAGCGGGTGTTCCTGGTGGCCCGGCCCTCGGCCTCGATCACGCAGGGCACCGGACAGTCGAGCGGCTCCACCCAGGGAGATACCAGTTCTCCCACCGGATTGGCGTTGCCGGCCCGCGTATCCGCGTAGTGGGCATGCAGGCACTTGACCCCGCTGGTGGCGCCCGCTATTCCTCCCCGGGGTTGTGGTTCCACGCCCTCCGGCAGCAAGGCGTCCCGCTGGGCGGCGTAACGGGCATGGGCCGCTTCCAGCGCGGCGCCGAAGGCAGGGACCCGGTCCGCCCGCCGGTCCAGTGCTTTGACCCCTCCGCCGCTCTCGATGCGGCTGATCCGCCGCACCGCCAGCGGGCATGTCAACCAGTACAGGGTCGGGAAGGGTGTGCCGTCCTCCAGTATCGGGGGCACCCGGACGACGACCGGAAGGTCGAGATGGCAACGGGATGGGGTGGTGACCTCCGCTCTCGAGGGCCGGCCGATCTGTGCCGCTACGACCTGACGCTCATCCATGGCTCATGTCGCGGCCGGTAAGGAAGTCCCAGAACGCCTCCCAGAATCCGCCGGATTCGGGTACCACCTCGTCCGATCCGGCCTGCGGTAGCTCCTGGTCATAGGGTTCGTCGGTCATGATGACCACGTAGCTGGTCTCACCTGGATTCACGTAGCCGAAGTCGGCTCGGGCGATGCGCTCGATCTCGGTCGGGGAGTGCAGCCTCTCTATCTCCGCCTCGAGCCCAGCGTTTTCCTCCTGGATCTCGGCCAGGTGCAAGCGGAGATCCTCTGCCTCTCCGTTCAGCGCGATCAGTTGGCGGACCGGAAACACGTCCACCGCTGCAACCAGCACGATCCCCATCATTACGAGGGGGAGGAGGACGCTGCGGCGCTGGCGGGCTTCCACCGTCAGCCGCCTCCGTAAAGCGCCATGCCCGGGTAGCGAGCCTGGTTCCCCAGCCGCTCCTCGATCCGGAGCAGTTCGTTGTATTTGGCGGTTCGTTCGGATCTGGCAGGCGCTCCGGTCTTGATCTGTCCGGCATTCGTGGCCACGGCCAGATGGGCGATGAAGGTGTCCTCGGTCTCGCCGGAGCGGTGCGATACCACCCTTCCGTAGCCGGCGCCCCGAGCTATCTCCATGGTGTGGAGGGTTTCGGAGAGCGACCCGATCTGGTTGACCTTGACGAGAACGGCATTCGCTACGCCGCGGTCGATGCCCTGGCGCAGGATCAGGCGGTTAGTGACGAAAATGTCGTCCCCAACCAGTTGGCAACGGTCCCCCAGCCCCTCGGTCAGCAGGGACCACCCCTCCCAATCGTCCTCTGACAAGCCGTCCTCGATGGACACGATCGGGTAGGTGTCCACCAGTTCCTGGTAGAAGCCAACCATGCCGGCGGCTCCCAGGGAACGTCCCTCCAGCTGGTAGGCGCCGTCGCGGCAGAACTCGGTGGCGGCCACGTCGAGAGCCAGCGCGATCTCTTCGCCCGGTCGGTACCCGGCCCGTTCGATGGCGGTCATCAGCAGATCGAGAGCCTCCCGGCTGCCGGACAGGTTTGGCGCGAACCCGCCCTCGTCGCCCACGTTGGTGCTCAGGCCCCGGGCAGATAGGACCTTCTTGAGTGTCTGGTAAACCTCTACGCCTGCTCGGAGAGCGGCGGAGAACGAGGGCAGGCCGGCCGGAACCACCATGAACTCCTGGATGTCCAACGGGTTGGCGGCGTGGGCGCCTCCGTTGAGCACGTTGAGCAGGGGAACGGGCAGGTCCTGGGCGGAGGGACCGCCCAGGTAGCGGAACAGGGGCATCTCCAGCTGCGTTGCGGTGGCGCGGGCACTGGAGAGGGAGACCGCGAGGATGGCGTTGGCCCCCATCCGCCCCTTGTTGGCGGTGGCGTCGAGATCGATCATGATCTGGTCGAGGAGCGGCTGTTCGGTGGCGTCGTGCCCGATCACCGCGGGCCCCAGGATGTCATTGACGTGCGATACGGCTCGAGTCACGCCCTTCCCGGCATAGCGAGCGTCTCCGTCCCGCAACTCGACCGCTTCAAGGGTTCCGGTCGAGGCGCCGGAAGGTACGGCGGCCCGTCCCACGGCGCCACCGGTGAGGCCTACCTCGGCCTCCACGGTCGGGTTGCCGCGTGAATCAAGAATCTGCCTAGCACGGACCGTAGAGATGGTCGTCGCCACCGGTGCTCCCTCAAGACTGGATCGTTAACTTATCACGATAAGCCGCCAATTCCGGGCATCCATGGCTGGCGCGGCCTTCACAACAGAATTGCAGAAAGAAGCCATAGCTACATACTTATTGGCATGGTTTCAGCTGGTTTATGTCACACGTATGGCGTACCATGCGAACATATGTACGAATACCTACTCGATTACCCGGAGGGCGACACGGTCGAACCCGGCGCCGCGGTCACGGGCGACGTCCGAGGATCGCACTCGGACCTGTTCATGACCCGCTACCAGAAGGAGCGACAACGGGCTTATGACCGGGCCCGGCACCTGGTCAACGGCGGCGGCCATCTACATCCTGATGTCGAGGACGCCCAAGCCGAAGCGGCCCTGGTCCGCGAGCAGGCCGTAGTCAGCCGGGCCAGGGGCGGCCAGTTGCGTTGGGTCAAGGCCATGCTGCGGCGCAACAGCGCTGCGCGACTTGGGTACGGCAACCCGGTCGATCTTGTGGCGTCACGCATGGATGCGCATCGCTCCACGGCCCGCGACATGGTGTACCTGGCCCAGCGACTGGACGACGGCCATATCGAACGTATACGTCAGGGTGAGGTTTCCTACGTTCGAGTCCTGGAAGAGACCCGGCTACGCGAAGCCGGAGCGTCGGCGGAGGAGATCGCCCGGACCAGGGACCTGGACCTCGATTCGGTCGGACGTGTCGTCCAGCAGATGCGGAAAATCACCCGCGCGGACGAGCGGCGGATCTTCGAGGGCCAGTATGTCGCTTTCCAGCCCTCCCTGGATGGCTCCCATGTACGCATGAACGGCCGCCTCGGAGCGTTCGAGGCGGAGATATGCCGCGAGGCACTCAACCGCAGAGGCGAGACACTGGTCCCGGCCGCAGAGGACCGGCCCGATGCCGGGCAGCGCAGAGCGCTGGCGCTCACCACCCTATGCCAGGACGAACTCGACCAGCACCCCATGGTGGCCCCGATGGCCGGACCCGGCGAACCATCGCCACGCAGCCGGCGCGAGCCCTTGCTCATGGTCGTGGCCAACAACCCTGTCGCCGAAGCGTCGGGCTTCGAGCAGGGCGCCGGCGTGCTGGCCGGAGGGCGGGTGGGTCCCGACACCGTGGACCTCATCCAATGTTCGGGCCGGCTCGAAGCTATCACTGTGGTTGGACAGGACATCACCCGTCACGGATCCATCTCCGCTATCCGGCCCGGTCTGCGGCGGGCTGTCCTCGCCCGCGACGGAGGATGCACCATCGACGGGTGCAGCTCGAGCTACCGGCTGGAGGTTCACCATATCCTCGAACGATCCAGGGGCGGCGACCACTCGCCCGAGAACCTCACCACCCTGTGCTGGTGGCACCACCATGTGGCCGTGCACCGCCGAGGCATGCGGGTCGACCCCCAATCCCCGCCGCGCCGGAGGCGCCTGCTACCCAACCGTCGAACCTGCGGTTACCGGCCACCTCCCCCTGATCCCCACGCCCTCTCCGTACTCCGAGCCCTTGCGAAGATCAACCGAGCCCCACCCTGACCCCTAGCCCCTCCGAGCCGAACCCCCCAACCCCGACCCAATAACAATTGCCCGCGCCGGCAATGGCGCGCGAGCACGTATCCGCGTGGGCTTTGGAGACGGGCTAGCCAGATCCGGTCAGCCTCCGCCGCGCGATGCGATAGGCCAGAGTGGTTACTTCGCGAGATCATTTCGGAAACCAACCGCAACAGCCAACGCAGCCTGACGCCGGAGCTATTGTTGCCCCTCGTCATTGGCGAAGGAGCCCCGATACCCCGGGGCACCCCGGGGGCAGTGTGGGCTCCACCCGCGGGAGCGGGTGTACGCTCGTGTGATGGGAAGGACAGAGGGCCTCACGTTGTCGATGTTCCCGGAGGAACCTCGGGTCGTGAGGGCCGGTCGCGTCACTGCGAACCTGGTGGATGTTAAGTCGATCCTGACGCCGGCTAGCGGCTTCATGGCCGAGTGGGACTACACCCTTAATCCTTACTCAGGCTGCGGATTCGGCTGCAACTACTGTTACGCGGCCTTCTTCGCGCGCGATCCGCAGCGTCGGGATACTTGGGGCGACTGGGTCGATGTCAAACGGAACGCCGTGGACCTGATCAGAAAGTTCTGTAGCCGCAAGAGCCTCGCGGGCAAGTCCATCTATATGAGCAGCGTGACCGACCCTTACCAGCCGGTGGAGTGGAGGCTCGAGTTGACGCGCGGAGTCCTCAAGGAATTGGTGCCACATCAGCCGCGGCTGGCTGTCCAGACCCGCGGTTCTCTCGTTACCCGCGATGTTGACCTCCTGAAGGAGTTCGAGACGGTGCAGGTGAACATGACGGTCACCACTGACTCGGAGGCGGTTCGCAGGGCGTTCGAACCTCATTGCCCTACCAATCGCAAGCGCTTAACAGCTATCAAAGAGGTTACGGAGGGAGGCATCGACACGGGCATCACCATGACTCCGCTCTTGCCGGTGGAAGACCCGGAACGTTTCGTCACCGATCTGCTCGACACCGGCGTGAAGCGATTCGTCGCGCAACCGTTCCATCCCGGCAAAGGCCGTTTTGTGCGCGGCACCGGTCCTGAAGCCGTAGCACTCGCCGAGCAGATGGACTGGAACGAGGACCGTTACCGCGAGGTCGTCGCCGTGCTACGCGACGCGCTACCGCATCTCGAGGAGGGCCGAGCCGGTTTCTCTCCACCATGAGCCTTGAACAGATCGCAGAAGCAGCACGTAGCTACGGGCCGATCCTGGACAAAGCCTGTGCGGCCGCCTGCGAGGACATGTGGAGAGAGGGCGACTACAGCGACTTCGAATTGCGGGAAGGTTACGAGGAACTCTGGAACCTTAGCGAAGATAAGGACCTCGCTTACGACCGTCCGAGCATCGGACTCCACTACGCCCTCCTGTATCACTTGGAGCGCACCCACCTGCTCGTCCGGGGCCTGATGCCACTACTGACCGATCGGCACAAACCGCTGACGATCTACGACGTCGGCTGCGGAACCGGTGCCACGGCGTGGGCCATAGCAGTAATCATGGAGGCTTGCTGGAATACCGGTGTGGAGGCTCCCCGAGTACGGTTAACAGGGCTAGATACCAGCCCGTTCATGCTTAAGGCGGGAGATCATCTGTGGAACGCCCTGCCAGATGACTTCACACGACACTTCTCTCCCATCAACCAACTCGGAAGCTGGGATCGAACTCAGGTGGCTAACGACAAAGATAGTGAAGGCCTTATAGTGGGCTCCTTTCTGTTCAACGCGTCTGACCATCATCACTTAGCCGAAGTAGATGATGGATTGACTCGTTTTTCTGACCGCCTGGGCATGGACCGGCTACTATTAATTACACCGTGGAGCAAGACGTACCTTGCTGACGATCTAGTGGGGCGAGGCAACTGGGGTCGCGATGAATTGTTTCTTCCCTATGGCACAAACATATGGGATGGCAGACCTACTAGAACCGATATCTTACGTCGTAAGCTGTGGGACCATATAGTGCGGACATCGAAAGACTTGGACAGACGATACGGTCCACCTCGTTGGAGCCGCGAGTACTGTCAGGAATACCGACTCTTGGGACGTACAGATAATCAGATGATACGGACCGACACGAACGTGTGGAGTCAACTTAGTTTTGAACAGCAGAATATCGCCACGCCAGACCAACGATTGACATATGTGGTAGGGTCCGCTGGGTCGGGTAAGTCCGTTGTGTTGATAGAGCGGCTCGTCCAATGCATAAAAGTTGCTCGACGGTCTGAACCTCCTCCGCGGGTTCTGGTGACATCCTTCAACAAAGAAATGGTTGGGAAATTAATAGACTTGGCTATCGAAAGAATAGGCCTGTCCAAAAACATCCATTTGATACCAGTTCGTGACGAGGGTAATCGAGAGGCTGTTGACTGGAGCATGCAGGCGAGAACTGTCAATGGAGTAACTGCGAAGATCAGATTCATTAACTGGGACAAGCTACCGACTAGAGTGTGGCAAGAAACTCAGCATGATTCGGAATTACTTAAAGAGCCTGCTGTCGAACGTCATGGAGACTATCGTTCCCTTGTTAGGAAAACTCACGGATACGATCAGAACTATATCGATAATGAGTTGAGACTGATAGTTTACGGATTGGAGGCTATGAGCTTCGACAAATATATCGATACTCGACAGACTCGTCGCCGAGGTCGAAGAGACAGGCTTAGCCGAAAACAACGTATCGAAATCTGGCCCAGCCTCAAGAGGGCGTCCGAGCAGGGAGACATTTGGTTTCGCCGACGAATGGCGGCGTGGCGTCACAACGAGAGTGCTTTGCGCTCCGGTGGGCGAATGGCGCTACGGTCTTCCTGCCACGACTTGACCCATGTGTTCGTGGATGAGGGACAGGACATGACTCGGGCTGACATAAGGATGCTCGCCCACACGCCGCCGAGGCCGCAACGACTTTTCGTGGTCGGGGATTCCACGCAAGCGCTCCATAACTACGGCATAGGCCCTCGCCCTCAGATCCCGGGTGCGTCATGGGTTGTCCCTTTTCTCGACGGATCATATAGATTGTCGGCGCTGGCGAGTGATGCTCTCGCAGATCTAGCTAAGTCTGTATTGGAGGGTCAAGCCTTGAGACGCTGCGGCAGTGATGGCGAAGTTCCTCAGGTCTCTCGTTCGGCTGTTCCGGGACCCCGTCCGGTCATTGTGAGCGGTGCCGATTCGGATGGAATGTTACAAGCCATGGAGACCATGCGACGCTTTGACACTCGAACGGATGGATCGGTAGTGACTTGGCATGTCGTTCAAGAAGGGAGCAAATCGAGCGGCATAGCCGAACTTGCCAAGCAACTTCATGGCAATGTCCGTAAACTCAGCATGCTCAGGCACAAAGGACTCGAACGTTCTCTGGTCGTCTTTCCCACCGATGCCCAACCTCCTGCCGGCAAGTCGGTACCCGAATGGGTGTACGCAGCCCTAACACGGGCGCGGGTCGTATTAATGATCGCGGTACACCCGTCAGAAACGGACGGAGCGGTTGGCCAGGCTCTGAATCAACTCAATCCCGACAAGCTGATGTTCTGGAACCAACGAGCAAGGGATGCATGGGAAACCATGACGGCAGGCGGGACGAGATCAGAAGAGTGGTGAAGTTGAAGAATCCAGCGCTGGCTAGGAGCGTTCTTCTCTTTTGGCCTGTTCCCATAGGGCGTCGAGGCGGTCCAGGTCGGCGGCGGATAGGTCGTCGAGTTCCTCCATGCGGCGGAAACGGCTCTCGAACCGGTTGACGGCCTTGCGCAGCGCCAGTTCGGGCGGCACGCCGAGGTGCCGGGCCAGGTTGGCCACCGCGAACAGCACGTCGCCCAGCTCGTGGTAGGCGTCCTCGGGGCCGGCTTCCTCGCCCTCGTCGATCACCTCGACCAGCTCGGCGATCTCCTCCTCCACATCGGCCACCACCGAACGGGCGTCCGGCCAGTCGAATCCCACCCGAGCGGCTCTTTTCTGGAGCTTGACAGCACGGTCCAGTCCGGGCAGAGCGCCCGGCACGCCGTCCATGAGCGATTCACGGTGTTTCTCGCCCGCTTTGATCTCCACCCAGTTGGCGATCACCTCCTCGGCGTCTCGGACCTCTACGGTGCCGAACACGTGAGGATGGCGGCGCACCAGCTTGCGCCGGAGGGTCTCGGCCACGTCTTCGATGTCGAACGCCCCCGCTTCCGAGGCCAGGTTGGAGTGGAAGATCACCTGCAGGAGGACATCGCCCAACTCATCCTCCACATCGTGGTAGGCCACGTAGTCGGTCTCATCCCCTTCAGGGGCGCCGTGAGGGAGCCGGCCGATCGCTTCCAGCAGCTCGAAGGTCTCCTCCACAGCGTATGGCGTGAGAGAGTCGTGCGTCTGCCGCCGATCCCACGGGCACTCCCTCCTCAGTCGGCGCATCGCCCGGATGGCCCCGACCAGGCCGGTCTCGGGAGGGTCGAGGAACAGGCTGGTGCGCGAACCGGCCGCATCGGCGGGGACTTCTTCGATCGGGTAGGTCCGGATCAGGGCCTTCTCGGTGCCGAGGTCGGACATCACGGTCACCGGGGTGCCGTCGGGGAGGGTGCCTCCGAGCCGGCGCAGCGCATCGTCGAGCACCGGTCCGGTGTCGACCTGGAACACCACCGTAGGCAGGTGCAACATCAGGGGATCGGGCAGGTCCCGGCCGTCCAGAACGGTGAAGCCCCGCTCGGTGGGGTCCAGTTCAAGGGCGGCGAACACCTCGTCGAGGAACGAGGGGGCGTGTCTCAATTCCACCGGCCGGCCCGCGGCCCGGCAGCGCGCCCTCAACTCGGCGACAGTGCGTTCCCCGTAGAGCGGGCTACCAGGCGTCGCGTAAATTACGGGGCCGGCCTCGGCCGCCGCCAGCACCCTCGACACGATGGCTTCGTACACATCTTCGAACGTCTCGCCTGCGTTATAGAGGTCGTCACAGGTCGTCACCTGCCGACTCCGCGCAAGCTGGGCGGCGGCAGGGTGCTGCCCGGTACGGAGGATCACGCGGCGATCGGGATCGAGCAATGCCTCCCGGACTCCGGCCGGAGTTCTGGAGAGATCTCCGGGCCCGAGGCCGGCGACGATCAGGACTTCGCTCAGGATTCCGGCGGGATGATGTTGGGGCTGGGCTCGGTGGTCCATGTCCCGTACTCGGGCTCCACGGTGACCTCCGCTTCTACCAGGACCCGGGTCAGCCATTCCACCCATCGCCGGTTGCCGTCAGATAGTTGCAGGTCCTCGGCCAGGCTGTCCCTGACATCCTCGAAGGCGGGAACGGTCCGCTCGTTCACCAGGATCACGTGCCAGCCGAAGCTCGTCTGGACCGGTCCGAATGGGACGCCCACCTCCGCTTCGAGCGTCGCGGCGGCGAACTCCTCCACGTAGGTGGCAGGGGAGGAGCACCCCAGATCACCGCCGTTGGGGCCGCTCGGGCCGGTTGACAGCTCCATCGCCAGCGCTGCGAAGTCCTCACCGGCTACGGCGCGGTCGTAGGTGGCGTTGCCCTCCTCTTCGGTCTCGACGAGGATATGGGCGGCACAGACCTCGCTGAGGTCACGGAGCGACGCCCCGTAGATCGCCATCAGTTCCTCTTCGGTCGGTGGTTCGGCGCCGGCTAAGAGCTCGGCCGCCACCTGTTCCGCCGTGACTTCCTGGGCTGCGATGAGACGTAGAGAGGTCTCGGTCAGGCCGTACGTTTCGTAGATCTGCTCGGCGGACAGGCCGGTCTGAAGAAGGAGTTCGCCGAGCTTGGCGTCGATCTGCTGCTCGGTCCTGACCACTCCGAGCTGTTCCTCGGCTTGCGAGGACATCACCCGGTCGGCCACCACCAGCATCAGCGAGTTGGCGAAGCGGGTGACGTCGACCGTGTCGCCCTCATCGGGGATTAAGGCGGCCACCTCGTCGAAGGTGATCGGTTCGCCGTCAACCGTGGCCACCTCGCCGGCGCTCCCGCACGCTACGAGAAGAACCGCTGCCAACGACACGAGCGTGAGGAAGGCCGGACGGGCCCGGCTCCCGCGGCGTCCGGTGATGAGGCTACGCAACCTTGTCTCCTTCCTACGGACGCAATCCGGTTCCGGCGCCCACGGAGTTCGGGTAGCGATGGTAGCCCTGATTCTCCTGACGCAGACCACTGAGGGCCCGACCGGACGCCGTGCCTCCGGAGACCTAAGCCTCGGGGACATCGACCGGATCGGCGGGCGGGGGCCACATTCTGGTCAGAAAGGTCAGCAGGAAGGGCAAGACATCCACGTACCCGGGTACGGGTAGGAACAGTTTCTCCTGGGTGGCGTTCATGATGGCCTCCGGCGCCAGGCGCTCGAGGCGGATCTCCTGTGATTGGCTGAGGCGAACAGGCCCGATGCGGACCTCTCCCCGGAGATGGACGATCTCGTCGATCCCCGCCCTGATCGCCTCCACCCGTAGGCGGGCCATGTCGAGCAGGCGGTCCGCCTCATCGGGGAGAGGGCCGTAGCGGTCACGCCATTCCAGCGCCACATCGGCCACGTCGTCCTGGGACACGGCCACTGCCAGGGTGCGATATGCCTCGAGCCTGGCATGCTGATCGGATACGTAGTCGTCCGGCAGATGGGCGTCGACCGGCAGATCGATCCGGATTTCCCTGATGGTCTCGCGGGCAGGCTCGTTACCCATCCTTTCGGCGACCGCCTCCGAGACCAGTTCCACGTACATGTCGAACCCCACCGCCGCGATGTGCCCCGACTGCACCTCTCCGAGGACCGAGCCCGCTCCCCGGATCTCCAGGTCGCGCAGCGCGAGATGCAGCCCGGATCCGAGATCGCTGGATTCGCCCACGGCTTCCAGGCGGCGGTAGGCGGTTTCGGACAGCGTGGTCTCAGGATGGAACAGGTAGGCGTAGGCTCGCCTTCCCGACCGTCCCACCCGGCCCCGAAGCTGATGGAGTTGGGCCAGGCCCAGCTGGTCGGCCCGTTCCACGATCAGGGTGTTGACCTGGGGCAGGTCGAGCCCCGACTCGATGATGGTGGTGGCGACCAGCACGTCGTAGCGGTGATCCCAGAAGTCGAGCATCATTTGTTCGAGGTTCCCCTCGTTCATCCGGCCGTGGGCCACCCCGTAGCGGGCATTCGGTACCAGCTCCCGGAGCCGGGCCACGGCGTGGTCGATCGAGCGCACCCGGTTGTGGACGTAGAAGACCTGTCCGTCGCGGAGCATCTCCCGACGGATGGCCGCTGACACCACCCTCGGGTCGTAGGGGCCCACGAAGGTGAGGATCGGGTGCCGGTCCTCCGGTGGGGTGAGGATGTGGCTCACATCCCGGATCCCGGTGAGGGCCATCTCCAACGTCCGTGGAATAGGCGTGGCGGTCAGCGTGATCACGTCCACAGCCGTCCTCATAGCCTTGATGCGGTCCTTGGCCTTGACGCCGAAGCGATGCTCCTCATCCACGACGAGGAGGCCCAGCTTGCGGAACCTCACCCGGTCGGACAGCAACCCATGGGTACCAATCACGATGTCCACCTGCCCGCTCTCGAGATCGTTCACCACCCTGCGTGCCTGGGCGGCGGTCAGGAAACGGCTCAACATCTCGACCCGCAGGGGATAGGCGGCGAAGCGCTCCGAGAAGGTCTGGAAATGCTGCTGGACGAGGAGTGTGGTGGGACAGAGCATGGCCACCTGGTGTCCGTCCGCCACGGCCTTGAAGGCGGCCCGCAGGGCGACCTCGGTCTTGCCGAAACCCACGTCGCCGAAGATGAGGCGGTCCATGGGGAGCGGGGACTCCATGTCCCTCTTGACGTCCTCGATAGCGGTCAGCTGGTCGGCGGTCTCCTCGAAGGGGAAGGCCTCCTCTATCTCGCGCTGCCAAGGAGTGTCAGGGGCGAAGGCGTGGCCCTTGGCTGCGGCACGGGCTCGGTGGACCGCTACCACATGCTCGGCCAGGACCGAGGCTTCGCGCCGCACCTTGTTCCGGGTGTTCGCCCAGTCGCGGCCCCCCATCCGGCTGAGACGGGGGGATTCGCCGCCGGTGTACTTGCGGACCGCCGCCAGCTGGTCGGTGGGCACGTACAGGCGGTCATCCTTGGCGTAGACGATCAGGAGGTAGTCGCGCTCCACCCCGGCGATGGTCCGGCTGATCAGCCCGTCGAAGCGTCCGATCCCGTGGTGGCGATGGACCACGTAGTCGCCGGGTTTGAGGTCTTCGTACCCGGAGGTCGTGCGGCGGCGGGTGACGGGGCGGCGATGGGCTCGGCGGCGACCCAGTATCTCCCGCTCGCCCAGCACGGCCAGCTTGAGGGAGGGAAGCACGACTCCCGTGTGGATGCCCTCCGCGAGGATTCCCGAGCGGACCGGCCGCGCCAACTGCTCGATCACCGGCAGGTCCAGGCCGTTCTCCCTCAGAACCTCCGCCACCCGGTTGGCGGCCGGGCCGCCGTCCATGGCCAGGACCACATCCGTACCGGCGATTCGTAGGCGGTGCAGCGCGGCAGTGACCGATGCTCGATCACCCGGTCGCGCCTCCCAGGGACCAACCGTGATGCCTCGGTCGGCCGGGGAGGCGGCCAGGGGAGGGCACTCCAGCACCTTTCCGGGAAGGGAGCCGTCGAAATCGAGGAAAAGGGCCGGCCGGTCCTGTTCAACCGGAAAGCTCTCGCCCCAGGTCCCGGCGAGCGCCTCGGCCAGGTCCTGTTCCTCCTCGGCCAGGTCCGTGGCCCGGGCTCTGATCCGGACCGGGTCGAGGAGGACGGTGGTGGTCGGGGGCGGGATCTCATCCAGGAAGCAGCGGGGCGGGGCCAACCAGGGGAGCCAGGACTCCATCCCGGCGAACCGGATCCCCTGCGCGAAGCGATCCCATATCGAGGCCGCCCAGGGGAGGCGGTCGTAGAGGTCCCCGGCTGCTTCCCGTACCTTCGGGTCAGGGCGTAGCTCGCGGGCCGGATAGGCCCGCAGCTCGTCAACCGAATCGGTGGAGCGCTGGGACCCGATCGAGAACACCCGGATCTCGTCGACCTGATCGCCCCAGAAGTCGAGCCGGACGGGGAGTTCGGCCTGCGCCGGGAAGACGTCGAGGATGCCGCCCCGCACGGCGAACTCCCCTCTCGCCTCGACCCGGTCGGTACGGGCGTAGCCGTAGGCGTCGAGGCGTTTGACGAGGGGCTCGAACGCCACCTCGGTCCCCGATCTCACCACCAGCGGGTCGGTGGAGCACCGGCTGACCCGCTGGATCACGGATCGCACCGAAGCGATCACCACCAGGCCACGAGGACCGGCGGCCAGACGGTCCCGAACCTCGGACCGCGAGGCCATGGTGGACAGGTTGGGGGAGACGTGCTCGAAGGGCAGGGTCTCCCAGGATGGGAACAGGAGCACGTCGTCGGTGAACAGCCGGAGATCGGAGGCGAGGGCCTCGGCTTCCGGATCGGATGGAACCACCACCACGACCGGCCCCCGGGCCGATCCGGCCAGCCCGCCGACGGTGATGGCTCGGGCTGCCACCGGCACCACCAACCGGTCGGGAGGTCGGGGTAGGTGGTCGTGGCGCCAACGATCCAGGAAAGGGGAAAGGGGTGCGCGCACGACTGACCATCGTACCCGGCTCGGACTGCCGATTGCGCTCTGGGATAAGGAACTACGTGATCGCAGGGCTAAGCATCGACAAGGAAATTACCGACCATCGACTCGGGACTAATCACCTAGCTCCGTTGGAAGGCTTCGAGGTAGAGGTTGTTCCACTGTTGCGATTCGTCATCGTTGAAGCAGGAGTGCAGCCGGTATCCGTCCTGGAGGAACTCGGCGCGGGTCTCCGGCTCGAGTTCCAGCTTGTCCTCATACGGCGTGAACAGGAGGTAGTCGATGTAATGCTCGTGGTCGGCGGCGAAATCGATCATGCAACTCGCGGACTCTTCGGTTAAGTCCGTCCCGAGCAGGATCCCCACAAAGGCGGCGTAAAGGCGCCCTGGGGTGTCGCGACCGAAGCACGCCTCGCGCAGCTCGTGGTCCGACATCGCACCGCCACCTCTGAGCGGGGAGTCCAGGATCGCGGTGAACTCCTCATCGCCGATGTGCTCGCGGAAGCAGTCCCTTTCGGCCTCGGTGAACGCCTCGATGACGTCGCTCCACACCATGGGGACCATCTCGACCACCTGCTGGTAGACACGGAACTGCAACGCCGCCACCTCTTCGGCGGGGAAGCACTGCAGGAGCTGGGAGTTGATCTCGGCTAGTTCCTTGGCGGGGACGCGTTCCCCTTCCCACTCCAGCCCGGTGTGCTCGTAATAGCTCTCCGGAATCTGCAAGGCGAGGGGCACAACGCACCGGCGGGTCTCCTCGTTGATCCTCCCGGCCGCAGCATCTCTGTACACCACTATGGCCATCACGACGTTGTCCTGAGTCAGGCAGGAGAACAGCCTGGTTACGGCATCGGGGTCACTCGCCGCGTCCTCCGTCAGAACCGGCCTGGTCACCAGGATGGTGTACACCATTTCCCCGAAAGCCGCCTTGATGCACGCCCTCTCGTCCTCGGAGATCCGATCCATCACATCCTGGTAGATGGTGGACTCATCCACAAAGAGATCTGCCAGAGTGCCGGATGGTTGCCCGGTATCGGTATCGGCAACTGTGGTGGTCGTGGTAGGCGCGGGCGCCGTTGTGGTAGTCGTAGGCGGCGTAGTGGTCGTTGTGGTGGCAGGCGACGTAGTGGTAGAGGCGACCGTAGATGTAGTCGCGGTCGGGGCCGGTTCGGACTCCGAGTCGCTCGAACAGGCTCCGGCGACCAGCGTTACCGCAAGGGCTGCGCCCATAATGCGGAGCCGCCGGGACCTGAGGTACTCACACATCGATTCGGACTCCATGGGAGGCGGCTCGAGGAGTCAGTGTACCCGCGGAGCTAGTGGCTAGTTCACGGTTTTAGACTGCCCACTGCCCTAGACCTCGGTGAGGCCGGCCTTCCGGAATGAGTCGAGCGCTCCGGCGAAGGTCTCGCGGGCGGATCGATACTCCAAGCCCAGTTCCCGGGCGGCCTGGGAGCCGTCATACCTGGCGCCGTAGCGCATCAGGTGCACGGTCTCCCGGCAGATGGGAACCGATCGAACCCGCCGCCCGATGAGATCGGCTAGGGGGCTCAGCGGCACTAGCAGGGGCCTGGGTATGAACCTGATCGGGTAGCGACGACCGGTCAGCTCACGGATCAGGTCGCAGGCCTGGCGGAGGGTGATGGTGAATCCGCTCAGCACGTAGCGTCGGCCGGCCACTCCTCGCTGCTCGGCGGCGATGTGGCCCCGGACGCAATCCTCGGCGTCTACGATCGAGATGGGGGTGTCCACCAGGAACCTGAGATGCCCGTTCACCGCTTGGAGCAGCAGGTTGCCGGTGCCGGTTATCCGGCCGGCGCCCTGGACAGAGGCGGGGTTAACCACCACTACTTCCATGTCTCCAGCTTCGGCGAGGGCCACGAGCTCTCCCTGGTGCTTGGATCGGGCATAGTGGCTGAAGTAGCGACCGGTGTGCCGGGTGGACTCGTTCCCCACCGTGCCCGGCCTCTCTCCCAGTGCTGCCACCGACGAGGTGTGGATCAGGCGCCTGACCCCGGCTCGGCGGGCAGCCCTCACCACGTTGCGGGTGCCCTCGACGTTGATCCGGTACATGGCAGCCGGATCGGCAGGGCAGAAGGACACCAGACCGGCGATGTCGTACACCACCTCGCAACCCGACATGGCCCGGACCAGGGAATCGGGGTCCTCGATGTCGCCGGGTGACGGTGCGGCTCCCAGGTCTGCCAGAACCGACGCCGCCTTCTCCGAGCGAGCCAGACCCCGTACGTTGCGGCCCGATTCCACCAGCCGGCGGATCACCGGCTGTCCTACCACGCCCGTGCCGCCGGTGACCAGGACGGTCACGGATCCGTGGTCCGTCCGGCCTGGCGGATCGCTTCGCCGAACTTGACGGCATAGCCCCAGCCCGATGCGATCGTCACCGCGCCGGCGAGCCACATCCAGTACTCGTCGAAGTAGAGCGGTCCCCACGGGTCCGGGAGCCGCAGCATTGCGAACCCGAGCGCGAAGAACTGGACGGCGGCCTTGGCCTTGCCGGCCACCGACGCCGGAACCAGGGTTCCGTCGATGGCGACCAGGCTCCGTATCGCCATCACAACGAACTCGCGGGTCATGATGATGAAGGTGACCCACACCGATGCCCGATCCACCGAGATCAGGGCGATCAGCACGCCGCTTACCAGGATCTTGTCGGCAGTGGTGTCCAGGAAGGCGCCGACTGTGGAGGTGATGCCCTGACGCCGGGCGATGTAGCCGTCGAAGAAGTCGCTGAGACCGGCAAGGACGACCAGCACTGCGGCGATGCCGAAGAGATACCTACCGCTGGTGTGCTCGGTGGCCAGCACCAAGCCGATGATGGCCGGAACGCACAATACCCGGAAGAGCGCGAGCAGGTCAGGGATCGAAATAGGACTACCTCCCCGCGGCAACACTACACCGCGCGCCGGATTCCTAGCCCGCCCAATCCAGCGAACGTTCCAGCGCCTTGTGCCATCCGGCGTACAGCATCTGCCGCTCCGCGGTGGCCATGCGGGGCGACCACCGGTTCGCTTCCCGCCATCGGGCGCGCAGGTCGTCGAGGTCGCGCCAGAACCCCTCGGCCAGCCCGGCTCCGTAGGCGGCGCCGAGGGCGGTGGTCTCGTCCGTTCCGGTGCGCACCACCGGAACGTCGAGGATGTCGGCCTGGAACTGCATCAGCAGGTCGTTCGCCACCATGCCTCCGTCGACTCGGAGTTCCTTGAGCGTCACGCCCGAGTCGGTCTGCATAGCCTCCAGCACCTCCCGGGTCTGGTAGGCCACCGCCTCCAGGGCGGCGCGGGCTATGTGCGATCGGGTGGAATACCGGGTCAGGCCGGTGATCACCCCTCGGGCATCCGAGCGCCAATGCGGCGCGAAGAGGCCCGAGAAGGCGGGAACGAAGTACACGTCGCCGTTGTCCTCCACCGAGGCGGCCAGGGTCTCGACCTCGGCGGCGGTCGAGATCATGCGGAGGTTGTCGCGGAGCCATTGCACCACCGCTCCTGCGATCGCGACGGAGCCCTCCAGCGCGTATACAGGGGCTTCGCCGGCGATCTGGTACCCGATCGTGGTGAGCAGGCCGTGGGTCGAGGGGATCATCGCGCCGCCGGTATTCATCAGCAGGAAGCAGCCGGTCCCGTACGTGTTCTTGGCCTCGCCCGGGCGGAAGCACGTCTGCCCGAACAGGGCGGCGTGCTGGTCGCCCAGGATGGCGGAGATGGGAACGCCCTCGAGGACGCCGGTTCCCAGCCCCACCCGGCCGATGGAAGGAACGATCTCGGCCATCATGGAGCGTGGGATGCTCATGGCGGCGAGCAGTTCGTCGCTCCAGGTCAGAGTGTCGAGGTCCATCAGCATGGTCCGGGAGGCGTTGGAAACGTCGGTAACGTGCCGGCCGCCCCCGGCACCGCCGGTGAGGTTCCAGAGCAGCCAGGAGTCGATGGTTCCCATCACTGCCAGTCCGGAGGCGGCCTGCTCCGCCAGCCCGTCCACGTGATCGAGTAGCCAGCTGGCCTTCGGTCCGCTGAAGTAGGTGGCAAGGGGAAGGCCCGTAGTGGGCCGGAAGCGATCCATGCCTTGACCCCCCTCCAGTTCCCGGCAGAGCCGGGATGTCCTGGTGTCCTGCCAGACGATTGCGTTGGCCAGGGGCGTGCCGGTGGATCGGTCCCAGACCACCGTGGTCTCCCGCTGGTTGGTGATCCCCACTGCCACCAGATCCCGGGCGGTCAGGCCCGCCTGCGAGAGGGCCCGGGTGACGACGCTCTCCACGGAGTCGAGGATCTCCGCCGGGTCGTGCTCCACCCAGCCGGGACGCGGGTAGATCTGCTCGAACTCCTCCTGCGCGGTTGCCACGACCGCACCGTCGTGATCGAAGACCATGAAGCGGGTGCTAGTGGTCCCCTGGTCGATAGCCCCGACCAATCGCGGCATGTGACTACCTCCTTGCCCCGTAGAGAGTGGTTGGAATCACCAATGTGAACATCCGGATCAGGGCCGCCTGCCGCCGGCGAGTTCCATGGCTCTCTCAGGATCGTTCAGGAATCGTTCCACCACATCCGCGGCGTCGGCCACCATATGGTCGACCTCCTCCCTTTCCGCCGCTGAGAACCGGCTCAGAACGTAGTCGGCCGGATCCATCCGCCCGGGCGGGCGCCCGAGGCCGAGCTTGAGACGCCAGAAGTCGGTTGTTCCGATCGATCCGACTATCGAGCGCACACCGTTGTGGCCGCCGTGGCCGTGGCCCGACCGGAGCCGGAGCCGTCCGAAGGGCAGATCGATGTCGTCATGAATGACCAGTAGATCCCGCGGCGCAACCTTGTAGTAGCTGAGTAATCCCCGGACGGTTGGCCCGGAAACGTTCATCGAAGCGTTCGGGAGTGCCAGCAACGCGGACTCGGTTCCGATGCGCGCCCGGACCACCCGGCACCGGACCCGGCGCGGTCCCCGTCGCAGCCCGGTCTCCGAGCGCCGCGCCAGGGCGGCGATCACCTCGGCCCCGATATTGTGGCGCGTGCCGGAGTAGGCAGGCTCGGGGTTGTGTAGCCCCACGATCACCGGCATGCTGACCCTCGCGGTCGGGACGAGCGTCCGACCGGTAGGAGCATGCCAAAAAAACCGGGGATGGGTTGGCCCGCCGCGCCTCGGCCTGGGGTCCCGGCTCCGGTCATGGGCCAGCGGACACTTTTCGGTACGCTCCTGTCAGGCGTCCTGTTCGGGCCCGGCCTCCGTAGCCTCGCCATCCTCTCCAACCAGCGCGAGATCCTGGTCTTCCTCCTCCGCATCTTCTTCGGTGAGGGCGATGGCCGGGAGGCTGACCACCAGGATCGGTTGGTCCGGGTCGTCGAGGTACTCGACCCCGCTCGGAGCGGGAAGGTCCGACACGCGAAGGGTGTCGCCGACTCCCAGCCCGGAGATGTCCGCCTGAATCGACTCCGGGATGGCGGTCACCAGCGCCCGCACGTTCACCGTGTTGGCGATCGTTTCGAGGATGCCGCCCCCCTCGCGGATCGCGGCCTGATCCCCAACCAACTCGATTGCCACCACGGCTTCGACCTCGTCAGTGATGGAGATCTTGAGGAAGTCCAGGTGGATGATGTCGCCCCGGGTGGGATGGCGTTGGAGCTGGCGGGCCAGGGAGGTGTGGGTCTCCTCGCCGATCCGGAGGTTGATCACCGCGTTGAGCCCGGACCCCGTGGTCAACGCCGAGCGAAGATCACGGGCGCTGACCGCGATCGAGAGGGCGTCCGATCCCCGGCCGTAGAACGTGGCGGGCACCAGACCGCGGTTCCGGAGCCTTCGGGACCTTCTCGTACCGGTTTCGCGACCGGTCTCGGCGCGCAGTGTGACGTTCGACATGACAACTCCTCGGACACGTGGATGGGGCGGGTGACCGCCGAACCGAACCCGCTACGGAAATATACGCCCCGGACGGACGCGGCGGGTGGGCTAAGGATAGTGCCGGCGTCCGCCCTTCATCAAGGGCTCGCCGGATACGCGCCGACATAGGCGGTGATCTCATCCTGCAGGGCCGCCTTGCGGTCAACGGGAAGGAAGGAGGCGTCGATCGAGTTCCTGGCCAGCCGGACCAGGTCCGCCCGGGTCAGACTTAGGGCTTCGGCGATCGCCAGGTAGTTGTCGCCCACGTAGCCGCCGAAGTAGGCAGGATCGTCCGAGTTCACCGTCACCAGCACGCCCGCGTCCATGAAGCGTTTGAGGGGGTGCCGACCGAGGTCGGGGAATACCTGGAGCCGTTGGTTAGATAGGGGGCAGATGGTCAGGGGTACTCGCTCCCGGGCGAGCCGGTCCACCAGTTCCGGGTCGTCCCAGGCCCTGACCCCGTGGTCGATGCGCCGGGCGCCGAGGACGTCCAGAGCCGAGCGGATGTATCCGGCCGGACCTTCCTCGCCGGCGTGGGCGACCGGGATGAGCCCGGCCTCGACCGCCATGCGGTAGGGCTCGGCGAACAGTTCCGGCGGGTTGCCCTTCTCGCCCGAGTCGAGACCCACGCCCTGGACATGCTGGAGATGGGGCCGGGCCGCCTCCAACGTTTCGACGGCAGCCTTGGCGGGCAGATGCCGCAGGAAGCACAGGATCAGCGTGGAGGTGATGTCAGGTGCGGCGTCTTCCTGGGCGCTCACGAATCCCCGGATCACCGTGCCGATGTCAACGCCCCGCTCGGTGTGGGTCTGGGGGTCGAAGAAGACCTCGGCGTGGCGCACTCCGTCCGCCGCCGCCCGGGTCAGGTAGGCGGACATCAGATCGGCGAAGTCCGACTCCTTCCGGAGCACAGCGGCGGCCTCGTAGTAGATGTCGAGGAAGGACTGCAGATCTGCGAACGCGTAAGCCGCCTCGACCTCCTCGATCGAGCCGTAAGGCAGGTCCACCGCGTTACGTCGGGCCAGCTCGAACATCATCCGCGCCTCGAGGGTGCCTTCGATATGGATATGTAGCTCCGACTTCGGTAGCCTCCGGACGAACCGCTCCATATCCATACGCTCCTCGCGCCGGATGCCTTCACCTTCCTCTCCTGTCATAACCCGACCGCCGGGAATGGGGAGAGGGCGCCGGATGGCGCCCTCTCCGGATTCAGAGTCATGGGTTGTCGATTAGAGGTAGGCGCTGAGCCAGTCCTGGAGGAAGTAGACCAGGCACGCCGCCGAGACGATCCACATCAGGACATGGACCTGGGCGGCCTTGCCCTTGACGACCTTGATCAGGGTATGCGTCAGGAACCCTGCCGCTATTCCCACCGTGATCGAATAGGTCAGCGGCATCAGGATCACGGCCAGTAGCGCCGGTAGCCCTTCTTCCAGATCGGTGAAGTCGATCTTCTTCAACAGGCCCACCATCAGGAACCCGATCAGGATCAGAACCGGAGCCGTGGCCTGGCTGGGTACCAGCAGCGCCAAGGGCGACAGGATGATGGCGATCAGGAACAGCACGCCGGTAACCACCGACGTCAGTCCGGTCCTCCCTCCCTCGGCTACTCCCGCCGAGCTCTCGATGTAGCTGGTGTTGGAGCTCACCCCGCACAGTCCACCGAGTGCTGCGCCCAGGGAGTCCACCAAGAGCAGCTCGCGAAGCTTGGGAATCCGGCCGTCCTCATCGGTCAGTCCGGATTGCTCGGAGATGGCGGTGGCGGTTCCCATCGTGTCGAAGAAGTCGGTCAGCATGAAGGTGAAGATCGTGAGAATGGCCGCTAGCGCGCCCATTTCAGCGAACACGTTCCCCATGTCCACGGCACCGATCGTCGAGAAGCTGACGCTGGCCGAGAAGCTGGAGGGCAGGTCGATCACGTTCAGGATCAACGCCACGATGGTGGTGAGGACGATCGTGATGATCATCGCACCCTTTACCTTACGGGCCATCAGCACGAGGGCGATCAGCACCCCGACCAGGGTGGTGCCGGCCGCATACGAGTTCGGGAACACGAACTCCACGATGGCGCCGCCGCTCCGTACCAGGCCTCCGTTGACCAGGCCGATGAAGAGGATGAACAGGCCGATGCCCACCCCGATGGAGTACTTCAGGCTGTCGGGGATAGCGGCCATCACCGCCTCGCGCAGGCCGAGCACGACCAGGATGGTGACGAGGATGCCCTCCCACAGGATCACACCCATGGCGCCTTCCGCAGTGAGCCCGTCGGTCAGTACCAGGCCGAACGCTACGGCAGCGTTGATTCCCAGCCCTGCCGCCAGCGCAATCGGATGGTTGGCGAACACCCCCATGGCGATGGAAAGCACCCCGGCCACCAGGGCTGTTCCGGCCGCAACCGCTACCGGATCGAGGCCGGTGGCGCTGAGAATGTCCGCGTTGACGAACAGGATGTAGGCCATCACCAGGAAAGTGGTGATTCCCGCCCGGACCTCGGTGCCTACGGACGATCCGCGTTCGGAGACCTTGAAGTAACTGTCAAGTCCCGTCTGGGCCATTCCTCCTCCCTTCAAAGTCAGGATGATGATCTACCTGACCTCACTTTGAGGGATGATCTACCTGACCTCACTTTGAGGATAGTGCAAGCACCCGCAGCGCGCCGGGAAAAACCCGACCGATCCCGGCGAGGCGGGCCATCACGCTTCGAGCGGCGGCGCGGAAGCTGTTCGGCAGGAAGAAGGCCGCAGTGAGGACTCCGGGTGGGGCCCTGCAGTGTCAACTCCGGTTACAGGGTGTCGCCCGTTTCCGGATCGAAGTAGTGCAGCTTGGTGGTGTCGACCACCAACTCGGTGGACTGTCCGACCCGGGGAGCGTGGTCGGGGTTGACCCGGGCGGTGAACTTGGTCTCGTCGCCCAACGCAGCGGCATCCGTACCCTCTTCGGCCAGCAAGGCCTCGATATCGGCGGTGACTACGGGCCGGACCGGCACCGCGAAGTGGACGTAGGCCTCGGAGCCGAGTTGTTCCACTAGGGAGGAGGTAACGGTCATGGCGCTTCCGCCGGCGCCTGCCGCCGACCTGATCTCGAAGGCCTCCGGTCGCACCCCGACCACGATCTCGCGTCCGGACCGCTGGGCCAATCCGTCGGGAAGGGAGCCGGAGTCCACGGCCAGGCTGTGGCCGTCGAAGTCGAGCGTGGTGGTGGTTCCATCTGCGCCCACCGTCGCGTAGACGAAGTTCATGGCGGGGGAGCCGATGAAGCCGGCCACGAACAGGTTGCGGGGACGGTCATAGAGTTCCCGCGGAGCCGCTATCTGCTGGAGGTTGGACTCGGTGTCCGTGATCGCCTTCAGGACCGCTACCCGGTCGCCCATGGTCATGGCCTCCACCTGGTCGTGGGTGACGTAGAGGGTGGTGGTACCGAGACGGGAATGCAGGAGGCCCAGCTCCGAGCGCATCTGGACCCGTAGCTTGGCGTCCAGATTGGACAGGGGCTCGTCCATCAGGAAGGCGGCCGGTTCCCGCACGATGGCCCGGCCCATAGCCACCCGCTGCCGCTGGCCGCCGGACAGTGCCTTGGGCTTGCGGTCCAGGTAGTCGGTGATCTCCAGGATGCGGGCCGCCTCGCCGACCCGTTCCTCGATCTCCTTCTTGGGGGTCTTTCTCAGCTTCAGGCCGAAGGCCATGTTGTCCCGCACCGTCATGTGCGGGTAGAGGGCGTAGTTCTGGAAGACCATGGCGATATCACGGTCCTTGGGGGCCACATCGTTGACCACCCGGTCGCCGATCATGATCTTGCCCTCGGTTATGTCCTCGAGGCCGGCCACCATCCGCAGCAGGGTGGACTTGCCGCAACCGGACGGTCCCACCAGCACGACGAACTCGCCGTCGGTGATATCGATGGACACATCCGCAATCGCCCGGGTCTCGCCGCCATAGATCTTGCCGACCGCATCGAATGTGATTCCCGCCATTTTCCCCTCCCTGGGCGCGTCCGACCATACCACTAGCTGGAAGGCTGGGAGTGGGGAACGGGGTTTCATAGTGGCCAGTTTCCAGTTAGGGCTGGGACTGCGTCAGATCGCACGAACTCCCTCTGATCACTGACCCCCGACCGCTGTCCTCTGTCCTCTGAGTCATGCCCGGGCCCGTGTTCTCCTCAGCAACGGCTCCGCCACCGCCAGGATCCGGTCGGCGGCGCCCAGCACCCTTCCCGCCGTGCCCGGCGTCTCCGAGTCCACGAGGTTGCCCATGACCCGCAAGGTGATGCGGGCGACGGCCTGGGTACCAACCGCCACCCGCAATCCGGCGTTGAGGATGCCGGGATGGCCGATCAACAGGGAGAACCGCCGACCCGTCCGCAGAAAGGCGTCGAAGCGTTCGCTCACCATCCGGTCGTACCGCTCGGGCGCCGAGACCGGGTCCTCTACGAACAGGTCGGCGGCGATGATCCCTGATTCCAGCCCATAGTCGATGCCCTCGCCGTTCATGGGGTTGACGAGTCCGGCCGCGTCGCCAACCGCTACCCAGCCCGGACCGTGCCTGCGGACCGAGCTCATAGGAAGGCGCCAGGCCCGCGGGCGCTCCAGGTAGGGCCCGAGCGCCCAGGAATCCCTCACCTGGGCGTGGTAGGAATCGAGTAGGGAGTTCAGGTTCAGGCGGCTGAAGTGCTTCATCGTGGACAGCGACCCCGCGCCTATGTTCACCGTTCCGTCTCCCGCCGGGAAGATCCAGCCGTATCCCGGCACCGAGTTGCCGTCGGGGTCGCGCATGGTCAGGCAAGCCTCGATATAGCGCTCGGCGTGACGGGGCGAGGCCGCATAGCTGCGGATCGCCACCCCGTAGGGCTCGCCGGTCACCCGGGTGGCGCCCAGCATCCGGGCGACGGCGCCGGGTGCCCCGGTGGCGGCCACCACCATTCCCGCCCTCCAGCGGCGGCCACCGGCTTCGACCCCCACCACACCGGTACCTTCGACGAAGGGTAGGGCTTCGGTGTCCCAGACCACGCGGGCGCCGGCTTCGGTAGCGGCGTCCACCAGGGCGGCGTCCAGCTTGCGACGGGGCCAGACCGCTCCGTGAGCCGGGAAGCGGCTGGTCCCGGGCCAGCGCAGCATCCGTTCGGTGTTTCCGGCGATCATCCGCAGTCCTTCGATGAGGTGGCAGGCACCGAGGTCGATACCCAGCTCTTCGAGGGCGCCCACAGCCCGGGGGGTAAGACCATCGCCGCACGCCTTGTCGCGGCCGTAGGGAGCCCGGTCGAAGACCACCGTCTTGACACCCTGGCGCGCGGCCCGGATGGCGGCGGCGGCGCCGGCGGGTCCGGCGCCGATGACGATGAGATCCACAGGCTTCATGTCGGTGGAGGATGGTAGGGAGCTACGGAGAATGTCTGGGCTCGAGCGGCCGGGCACCCCATCCCCCGCACCGCCTAGGAGGGAGAGCGCCGCGCAGGTATCAGCCGGCGTTCACCTGTATCTCGGTGGCTTTGACCGACAACCACACCTCCGATCCGGGCGCCAGGTTCAAGCCCGTCTGGGCGTCCGGGGTGATCTCTGCGGTGACGGGCAGCGGGTTACCGGTTTGGACGCGGACCCGATCGGCGTGGTGATCGATCCGCTCGATCCTGGTCGGCCATGAGTTTCGCGGGCTGCCTCCGGGCCGATCGAGGTGGATTGAGATGGCCCGGGGATGGATGGTGGCGATGACCCGGCCCGATGCGGCTTCGGGAACCACCAGCCGGTGGTGCCCAACGGTCAGGATCCGTCCCGATGCGGTCCCGACCACCAGGTTGACCCCCGCCAGGTCGGCGGCGTACGGGCTGGCAGGACGGAGCCGGATCTGATCGGCGCTGCCCTCCTGGACAACCGAACCGTTCTCGAGAACGATCAGCCGGTCGGCCAGCAGAAAGGCCTCGGTGGGGTCGTGGGTGATCAGCAATCTCGGTCCCTGGAAGCCGGCCAGGTGGTCCTGGAGCAGCCTGCGCAGCCCGGCCCGTGAGCTGACGTCAAGGGCGGAGAACGGCTCGTCCAGCAACAGCATGGAGGGTTCCGTTATCAACGCCCGGGCTAGGGCCACGCGCTGGCGCTGCCCTCCCGACAGGCGACCGGGACGGCGGCCGGACAGCGGGCCGAGGTCCACCGCTTCCAACCATCCGGCCGCGCGCCGGCGCGCCTCTCGGCGGGGCATCCGGCGGGAACGGAGCCCGAAGGCCACGTTCTCCAGCGCGCTCAGATGGGGGAAGAGCACGCCGTCCTGGAACATCACGCCGATCCGGCGCTCCGCCGGGCCGAGGAGGATCCCGGCGTCCGCGTCCTCGAGGACCCGATCGCCGAGCCGTATGTAGCCCCCGTCGAGCGGCACCAGGCCGGCCAGCGCTCCCACCACGGTGGTCTTGCCCGCTCCGTTCGGACCCAGCAATGCGACGGTCTCCCCGGGATCGATCCCCAGAGCCACGTCCAGACGGAAGCCATCCCGCTGCATCACCAGGCGTGAGTCGAGACCCGCACTCATCTGCTTCGCCACCAGCGGTCCCGGAGAGCGACGAGCACGGCCAGCGAGACGATCACCATCACCAGGCTGAGCGCCAGGGCGGTGTCCCGGTCGCTCTCGAGGGCGACGAATACCGCCAGCGGCAGCGTCTGCGTGCGTCCCTGGAGGTTGCCGGCGAAGGTCAGGGTCGCTCCGAACTCACCGAGCGCCCGAGCCCAGGTCAGGGCGATGCCGGCCACGACCGACGGGGCGATCATGGGGATCGTCACCCGGCGGAGCACGGTCCACCGTCCGGCACCGAGCGTCTCGGCGGCCCGCTCGAAGCGGTGATCCAGGCTGCGGAGCCCACCTTCCACGGTGAGCACCATCAAGGGCATCGCCACGAACACTCCCGCCAGGATCACCCCGCCGGTCGAGAACGGCAGGACGAGTCCGGTGGCTTCGTACAGGGGGGATCCCACCAGGCCGCGCCGTCCCAGGGCAAACAGAAGGGCCGCTCCTCCCACCACGGGCGGCAGAACCATCGGAAGCAGCACGAGACCTCGGACGAGGGAGCGTCCCGGAAAGTCGTAGCGGCACAGCATCCAGGCCACGGGCACGCCCAGGAGCAAGGAGATGATCGCCGCGCCAACTGAGGAGATCGCCGACAGCCGGAGGGCTTCTTGGGCCAGATCGGACCCGAGCAGGGTTGCCAGTCGCCTCCACGGGGCGCGGCCCAGGAGGCCCAGCACCGGCAGGGCGAACAGAGCCAGCCCGATGGCGGCCGGGATGGCGATGAACGCGGGCGGCCGGCGCGACCGGCGAACCGTCCTGGACCGGCCACCGCTCCGGCGGGAGGGGCTCCGGATGCTGTCCTCGTGATCTTCTGTCATTGACCCTGATTATTCATGTTTCCGGGCTCCCGTGGTTGCCCAGCACCGTCAGGGGAGGTGGAACCCGTGCCGGTCCAGGACCGTACGTCCCTCATCCGACAGCACGTAGGTGACGAAGGCCGCCGCGGCTTCCGGGTGGGACGTGGCTGACATTATCGCGATCGGGTAGTCGGTCGTGACGTTGTACTCCTCCGGGATGGCGATGGCGGCCACGCCGTTCACTACCCGGACATCGGTGGCATAGACGATGCCGGTGTCGAGTTCTCCCTGCTCGATCTTGGTGAGCAGGGCGCGCACGTTGGGTTCCTCGGTATCGGGCTGGGCCGCGACCCCGGCCCTCAGGAGAACCTGGCGGGTGAATCGGCCACAGGGAACCGTCTCGGCGCACAGTCCCACCAGAAGTTCCGGCCTTGCCAGATCGTCCAGGCCGGTCACTCCTCCCGGGTTGCCGGCGGGAACGGCAATGGCCATGGTGTTGCGGGCGAAGACGCGTGCCGTGCCACTGACGAGGCCGGCGACTCGAACTTCTTCCATGATGGCCACGTCTGCCGGAGCGAAGGCGTCCACCGGAGCCCTCGCCAGGATCTGCTCCCTCAGGAGCGAGCTACCACCCAGGTTGAGGACCACGTCGATGCCGGGGTGGGCGTCCTCGAAGGCCAATTCGATGTCCCGGAATGCGTCGGTGAGGGAAGCGGCCGCCGCCACCAGCAGCTCGACGTGGTCGGAATCCGGGGCGCCGGCTCGCGCGCAGGGGGCGATGAGCAGGATGGCCAAGGATCCGGCGATGAGCCGTCGGGTCATTGGGGCGGAAGCCTTCCGAGTGGGGGCCGGCCGAGCCGGATTTGCGGGATCGGGGCAGGGTAACGTCACCGGGATGGTACGGACGGTGCCCCGCCACGATCATGACGCCGGAGGGGACCCCACTCTCCTCGCCGCCAAGGCTTCGCTGCGGGAGATGGTGTGGGACCGTTTCTCGAGCGGTGGAGTCGCCCGGTTTCCGGGTGCTCGGAACCGGATCCCCAACTTCGTGGGAGCGGAGGCCGCCGCCGAACGGTTGCGCGGCACGCGGGCGTGGCGGGAGGCGGGCACGCTGAAGTCCAACCCGGACTCGCCCCAGTGGCCGGTCCGCCAGCGGGCACTGGAAGATGGCAAACTGGTCTTCATGGCGGTACCCCGGTTGGCCGAGCCGGAGCCGTTCTTCTGCCTGGATCCCGATCGCCTGCTCGATCCTCCCAGGGCGGCGTCGTCCATCAAGGGCGCGTCCCGCTCGGCTCGCACCGTTCGGATCGGGGACATGGTGCCGGTTGACCTGGTGATCACCGGTTGCGTGGCCGTCGACCCGGCCGGCGCCCGGCTCGGGAAGGGTGGAGGCTTCAGCGACCTCGAGTACGCCTTGGCCTGGGAGGCGGGTCTCATCGGACCGGATACGGTGGTGGCCACCACCGTTCACGAGATCCAGGTGCTGGCGACCGATCGCATCCCGATGGCGGACCATGACCTCCGCCTCGACCTGATCGTCACCCCTGACCGGGTAATCGCCTGCGACGGGTCGCGCCCCGCACCCCGCCTGCGGTGGGAGGAACTGACCGAGGAGAAGATCGCGGCCATCCCCTTGCTGTCGGCGCTCCGCTCAGCCGACGCCATTCGCCCCTGAGGGTGGGAGCGATCCGCCTTACCTCAGGGATCCGGTCCTTGCCGGCAGGCCGGGGCGGCTTGACCATCCGGCCGGTGGTCGCTCTGCTCGGGTGCTTGCTCCTCTGGTCCTGCGCCGGTGCCGCACCGGTGGGCAATCCCTCCGATTCGACAAGCAGCACGGCTCTCGCGACGACCGCGCCGGCAACTTCGGTCCCGGCTGCCGGGACCACTTCGGTTCCGCCTGTGCCGGTGGAGCCGACGGTCTCGGCCGATCCGGTATCCGTCGAGCCGGTTTTGGTGAGGTCGTTTCCCCACGACCCGCAGGCCTTCACCCAGGGCCTCGTCCTACGGGACGGGGTCTTCTACGAGAGCACCGGGCTCTACGGCGAGTCGACGGTGCGGATCGTGGATCCCGGTACCGGCCGTGTGATCCGCTCCAGGAACCTCGGTCAGGAGTTCTTCGGCGAGGGTCTCGAGATGGTGGGGGATCGTCTGATCCAGTTGACCTGGAAGGAGGGGACTGCCTTCATCTGGGATGCGGAGACGCTCGCGCCGCTGGGCGCCTTCTCCTACGAGGGCGAAGGATGGGGGTTGTGTGCCCAAGCGGACCGGCTGATCATGAGCGACGGATCGTCGTGGCTGACCTTCCGGGACAGGACGACCTTCGAGCCCTTAGGCGGGGTGGAGGTACGGCGGGCCGGAGAGCCCGTGGAACGGATCAACGAGTTGGAGTGCGTGGAGGATCTCGTCTACGCCAACGTGTGGCAGACCGAAGAGATCGTGATCATCGACCCCGGCACCGGGATGGTCCTGGGCCAGATCGACGCATCGTTGCTACTCGATCGCCTCGGATCGACCGATGAGATCGATGTGCTCAACGGCATCGCATATGACCCCGAAGACCAGTCCTTCTACCTCACCGGCAAGCTCTGGCCGGAGATCTTCCAGGTATCGTTAGTTTTTAGGGTGTAGTTTCTAGTTTGTAGTTGTTATCCTATATCAGAAACTAGCAACCAGAAACTAGCAACCAGCAACAAGCAACCACTGACAGACCACTAGACTTCTCCCCGCCGTTCATGCATGATGCTTGGCATGCGGTTCCCACAATCGAAGTCCTGCGCCCGAGACGGCGCCTTCCGGGGGGTTCATCCGGCCCGGATGTCCGAAGGAGGTGATGCGCCCTTATGCGCACGTACGAGTTGATGACCATTCATAGGCCCGAGTTGGTCGAGGCCGATGCGAGGCGTGAGTCACAGGTTCTCAAGAACTTTCTCCACGGAGCCGACGCGTCGGTCCTAGAGATCGACTTCTGGGGCAAGCGGCGGCTCGCTTACGAGATCGACAAGGCCCGAGAGGGCTACTACACGGTGATCACGTTCAAGGGGGAGTCCCACCATGTCGCCGCCTTGGACCGCGCGCTGTCCCTTTCCGACGCGGTGATGCGACACAAGATCATCCGGCCCGGTGCTCGTCCCAGTCGTCTGAAGGCTACGTCGGATCGGTCCGGCCGGAACGCTTCCGACGTATCCCGCGTATGAAGGAAAGCGTCACAGGGTCTTGATGTAATGGGGAGGAACCGAGTGACCAGCAGACAGATAGGAATGGAATGCCTGACAACACAGTAACCATCGTAGGCAACCTGACCCAGGACCCCGAGATGAGGTTCACGCCCAACGGGGTCGCCATGGTCAAGCTCAGCATCGCCGTGAACCGCCGGCGCTTCAACCGCGACTCCAACACGTGGGAGGATGGCGACGCGAGCTTCTTCAACGCCACCTGCTGGCGGGACCTGGCCGAGAACGTCTCCGAGTCGTTGCGCAAAGGGACCCGGGTGGTGATCACCGGCCGGCTCGAGCAGCGCTCCTGGGAGACGCAGGATGGCGACCGGCGATCCATTGTCGAGATACAGGTCGACGAGATCGGTCCCAGCCTCAAGTGGGCCACGGCGTCGGTGACCCGCATTCCGAGAGGCGGTGGCTGGAGCGGCGGCGGCCAGCAGGCCAACGTACCCCCCGCTCCCGTGGCCCGGAACAACCCGCCGCCTGACGAAGCCCCTTTCTGATCAAGGAGATATGACTTCATGGCGAGACGAATTCCGAACCGCCGCCGCCGGCGGCCCAGAGGCCCCAAGACGATTCGCAAGCGGGCATGTCCCGGTTGCGGGCAGATGAAGTGCGATAACACCAAGGTGCCTTACGTCGACTACAAGGAACTGGACACTCTCGGCCGGTTCATTTCCGAACGCGGCAAGATCCGTTCCCGGCGGGTTACCGGTGCCTGCGCCCAGTACCAGCGGCGGGTTGCGATCGCCATCAAGAATGCTCGCGAGATGGCGTTGTTGCCGTACACGAAGAGCCCTCGATGAGGCTGGTGCTCAAGGCCGATGTGGCTGGTCTGGGGTTCAAGGGCGACATCGTGGAGGTGGCCACAGGGTACGGACGCAACTACCTCCTGCCCCAAGGACTCGCTGCCAATGCCACCGTGGGCATGATCCGGCAGATCCAGGAGGCGGAACGGGTTCGCCGGGAGGCTCGCCGTCGCGAGTTGGAGGCGGCGGACAACATCCGCTCGCATCTGGCTGAGACCCGGGTCGTCATCGCCGCCCGGGTAAATGACGAAGGCCAGCTGTTCGGGTCGATCGGTATTGCCGAGATCATCGACGCTGTGAAGAGCTTGTCGTCGTTGGTCCTGGAGCGCGGGATGATCAACCTGGCGGAACCCATCAAGACCATCGGTTACCACGAGGTGACCATCACTCTGCATCCTGAGGTGCAGTCCGTCCTGACCCTGGATGTGATCCCGGCTCATCGGTGATGCGCCGGCGTTGCTCCGTCGGACGGCTCGTGGGCCGGGCAAAAACCTGAAGAACGCCAAAATCAGCGCCGCCGGACCCGGACCTGCGAGCCTTCGGGTTGCCTATGCTGGCGGCGGTTGAACTCCGGTCGTACGGCGCGACTACCGGTGATGTCCCCGAACCACTTCCCTCTTCCCCCTGTGACCTTCCCGCACCTGGCCGCGTAGCGACGCGGCTCGCCTGGCCCGGACGTCGAGCCGCGGGCCCGGACGGCAAGGAATGTCACACCCACGCGCCATCCTGGTAGTGACGATGTCGGACAGAGGGAGGGCGCAGTATGGGCCGGGCCATCTTCCCCGCAGGGACAACACCATGACCGTGGCCGAGCGGGTCCCGGATCCGATCACCTTCACCCAGGCCATGGCTCCGCCCCACAGCGGGGAAGCGGAGGAATCCGTGCTCGGCGCGGTTCTCCGGTCGCAGCCTGCGGCCGATGAGGTGATCGGGCGCCTCAAGGAGGCGGACTTCTACGTCCCGGCCTACCGGATGATTTTCGGCGCCATGATTCGCCTTTACGACGACAACCAACCCATCGACACGCTGACGGTGGCCGACCGGCTGACCCGCATGGGCAATCTCGACAAGGTGGGTGGCGTCGGCAGGGTTGCCGTGCTCTGGGACAAGGTGCCCAGTGCAGCCAACGTGGGCTACTACACCGAGGTGGTGGCCGAACATGCCGTCCGTCGTAGGATGCTGGAGGCGACCCGGCGAATCGGTGACCTGGCCATGAACCTGGACATGGAGATCGATACGGTCCTGGACGAGGCCGAACAGACCATGCTGGGGGTGGCGCAGGACCGGGTCGAGGGTGGCCTGGAGCGGATGGGGGGCCTGCTGGAGCAGGTTCTCCACAAGCTGGAGGAGGCGGAGAAGGGCGGCCAGGATGTCACAGGACTCCCCACCGGCCTGGTGGACCTGGACCGCAAGCTGGGGGGCCTGCAGCCCGGCACGCTGGTGGTGGTGGCCGGCCGTCCCGGTATGGGCAAGAGCGCTCTGGCCATGAACATAGCCAGCCATGTCGCCCTCAATCACGGGCCGGTGGCGTTGTTCAGCCTGGAGATGTCGCCGATGGAGATCGCCTACCGCTGGTTGGGATCCCACGCCCGGGTCAACTCCATGAAGCTGCGTTCCGGCCTCGATCAGGGGGAATCGGCCCGGATATGGCCCCGGCTGGTGAGTGCCTCGGCCAGCCTGTACGGGGCGCCGCTGCATGCCGACGAGGGGTCGCGCACGGTTACCGACATCCGGGCCAAATGCCGGCGATTGAAGCGCAGCCAGCGCGGGCTGGATCTGGTGGTGGTGGACTACATGCAGCTGATGCAGGGCCGTGCGAGGGAGAACAGGCAGCAGGAGATCGCCGAGATCAGCCTCAACCTCAAAGGGCTGGCACGGGAGCTAGAAGTGCCGGTGATCGCGGTCTCGCAGCTCAACCGCGCATTGGAGAGCAGGGGAGACCGGCGCCCGCAACTCGGGGATCTCCGCGAGTCGGGGGCGATCGAGCAGGACGCCGATGTGGTGCTCATGATCTACCGCGACGAGTACTACAACCCGCAGTCCGACCAGAAGGGGCTGGCCGACATCATCATCGCCAAGCAGAGGGCCGGTCCCACCGGCGTCGTCAAAACCACCTTTGCCGCCGAATACACCCGCTTCGACAACCTACCCCACGGCTACACCTCCTAGGGACGTAGGCGGTCGGCTCGGGTCCCGCTCAGATGTGAATCTCGATCCGGTCTCCGTCCTCGAGCGGGAACGCCCTCCCGATGCGGCGGTCGGGCCGGCCGGGCCGGACAAGCCGGGCGAACTTGAGGTCGCGGGCAAAATCCTTGTGGATCAGGGCCGCAACATCCAGCACCGTCTGGCCGCGGCGGATCGTGTAGGGCCTATCGTCCTTGCGCTCGGTGGCTGCGACCGTATACACCCGCACCACTCCCAGGGCATCGAAGAGCCAATCGCTCAGATGCCTCACCTCGCCATCCGGCACCGAGGACCTGAGGACGGGGAGGTCGAGGCCGATCAGATCCATCAGCACCTCCACCTCCTCCTCGACCTGCTCGGTCAGGTCGGCCTTGGACGCCACCAGCGCGGTCGGCAGGAGTTTGGCGAACGGATCCTCGGGATCCGGCGACGCCCCCGCACCCCTCGGCCACTCCCCGGTGGGAAACACCTTGCGCTCCTCCAGCAACCCCACCAGCTCCTCCACGGCGTTCACGCAACCCGGCTCCGAAACATCAACCACCAGTAGCGCCCCGTCCGCGGGTTGCAGGGCGTTTCCGATCCAGGGCAGAGGGTGCTCGGCGGTGACCGGCGGGAGGTCGATCAGCTGGATCCCGATGTCGTGCACGGGCGCCATTCCGGGCTGGGGGTGCTGGGTGGTGAACGGGTAGGCGCCGACCGGGGCGCCCGATCCGGTGAGGGCGTGGTGGAGTGAGGACTTGCCGCTGTTGGGAGGCCCGAGAAGGACGATCTGGCCGGCCCCTTCCGGCCGGACCGTGTAGACCGGCCCGGCCCGCGCTCCCGCCTTCCTCGGCGCGGCCAGTTCCTCGGTCAACTCCTTGATCTTGGTCTTGATGCCGGCCTGGAGGTGTTCGGTTCCCTTGTGCTTCGGGATGGTGCGGAGCATCTCCCTGAGGGCCACCAGGCGCTCCCGGGGCTCGCGGGCCGCCTTGTAGTCGCCTTCGGCCTTCTTGTACTCCGGCGTGACGTTGGTGGGCATTACTTCCCCATGATGGCGCAACGGCGGCGAGACCGCGGATCGACGGGGGGTAATCTCGCGAGGCCATGTTCGAAGAGCTCGCCGAAGGCGTCTTCCGGCGTCCCTATCCCTTCCTGCGGATCAATATCGGGGTCGTGATCGGCCAGGAGGGTGTCCTGCTGGTCGACAGCCGCGAGAGCGAGGAAGCCGCACTCGAGCTGTCCGGCGAGCTCCGCGCGCTGACGACCAAACCGGTGAGGTGGGTCATCAACACCCACTGGCACTGGGATCACGTGTTCGGGAACGCCCTCTTCTCGGGTGCGGCCATCTGGGGACACCGGTCATGCAGACGGATGCTCCTGGGTAATCCGGAACCTCATTTCGATGATGCTCTTCGCTGGATGCCTCGGGAGCGGAGAGACGAGATCGAGCGGGTGAGAGTGGTGCCGCCGCAGCATACGTTCGAGGCGGTGACCTCCATCGACATCGGTGGACACCGGGTTGAGGCCACGTTCCATGGCCGGGGCCACACCGATGCCGATGTCGTAGTCCGCTGCGGCGGGGTGACCTTCATGGGGGATCTGGTGGAACAGGGCAAGAGCCCCGAGATGGGCGACTCCTACCCTCTGGAGTGGCCCGCCACGCTGGCCGCTTCGCGTCCCGTAGTGGGGCCCACGGTGGTACCCGGCCATGGCGACCTGCTCTCCCCGGCCGATGTCGACGACCAGGCGGACCGGCTTGGGAAGGTGGCCACGTTGTTACGCCAGGTGCTCTTCGAGGGGCGTCCGGCGGAGGAAGCGGTCCGGATGGGACCTATCCCCGAGCTGCACATGCGGAAGGCGCTGGCCAGGGCCCGATCAGAGGTCGGGGTAACCCTCTAGGCGGGAATGATTTGGCGGCGGAGCACGAGGCGTAGCCACACGGCCGGAGATGAATACCATGGGTGTTAAGGCAGAATCTGAGTTGACAAGCGTAGAATGAGTAGGAAGGCGACAGACCGGGTTGAGCCCACAACAGTGAACTCTGCCGAAACCCGGCTCTGTCGCCTTTCCTTGTTGAACGTTCACCGAAGCGGCGCCGCGTTCGTTGTCCATTATAGCGACCGAATAGTCACACCATCGGTGTACTCAACCTAATTGCCATGGCTGCTAGCAGCGTCGGTCGCCCGCCACCGGCCATCCGGTCAGGTGGAACGCTTGCCGGCAGGGCCGGATTCGATGGTGATCCCTCCGAACAGGCAGGTTCCGGTGATCGTGAGCGTCGGGCCCGTCCTCGGTGAGGTCTCGCTTCGCTGGTCGCTGGCTCCGCCGAACACGTTGGTGGTCCGGAGGTCGACCACCCAGTCGTCGGGCACCACGAAGACGACCCCGCCGAACACCGCGGAGACGTCCACTGTGGGCGCGCTGATCGCCAACCCTGCATCGACCAGGTCGATCGTGGCGGACCCGAATATGGCGCTGACGGTTCCTCCGGAGAACGCCCTGCTGGTGATCCGTTGCTCGGTCGTTCCGAACCCGCAGGACACGTTCAGCTCGCTGGTGTCCATGCCCTCCAGGACCCGGTCCTGCTTACGACGCCTGGCCCGGGAGCGGCGACCGGCCAGGATGAACCTGGCGCCCATCCAGACCAGGATGAGCGGCCAGAGCCGCCACACGTCTCCGAAATCGATCGCCCAGACACCCAGGGAGTCCAGCAGAAACAGCGCGCCGAGCAGGGTGAACGCAGCCCAGAACCATCGGCCCGAGCGCCGCCTGACCAGGTTGGCGAGTCCGATCACCACCAGGAGCGCAGGCCACCAGTCGCCGATCGTGTAGCCCCAACCGGTGAGGTTCTCGACGAGCATCAACGCGCCGATCACCACGAGTAGGAGTCCGGTCGCTATCCGGGAGCTTCGCTTACCTTCCATCATGCCCCGCCTTTCGTCGGTACGGTGCCGGGGTCAATCGGTGGACCTTGCTCGCGCGTCCCCATCAAGGACCCGGCCAGAGCCATGCCGCACCCACCACGCCCCCCGAGTCGCCGTGCCGGTTCCGTGCCAGGCGGGTAGCCACGCCATCGGAGAATATCCACTTTCCCCACCTTTTCGGCACCTCCTCATATAGGTGATCCACATTCGACATGCCCCCGCCCAGGATCACGACATCGGGATCGAGGATGTTGATCACCACCGCCAGCGCCCTCGCCAGGCGGGTGGCGTAGCGATCGGACACTGAGGCGGCGAGCGCATCCCCACCGATTCGACCCATGACCTGCTCGGCCGTCAGTTCCATCCCGCCGGATCGCCGGTACTCACCGGCCACCGCCGGACCGGACAGGTAGATCTCCACGCAGTCGGTCCTCCCGCAGTAGCAGGCCCGCCCGGCCGTCTCGCCGGGTTGGGGGTTGTGACCCCATTCGCCTGTGATCCGGTTGGGTCCTACCTGGGGGGTCCGGTTGATCACCAGGCCGCCTCCTACTCCGGTACCCAGGATCACGCCGAATACGGTCCCGGCTCCGACGCCCGCTCCGGTGACCGCTTCGGCCAGTGCGAAGCAGTCGGCGTCGTTGGCCACCCGCACCGGTCGCCCGAGAGCCGTCTCCAGGTCACGATCAAGGGGCTGGCCGTTCAGCGCCACCGAGTTGGAGTTGCGGAGCAGTCCCGAGAACGGAGAGATGGCCCCCGGCGTGCCGATCCCGACGGTGCCCTGCCCTCCGGCGCAGGCCTCCACCTCGCGGATCAGCTCCACGACCGCCCTGACGGTGCCCTCGTAGTCTCCTGCCGGCGTGGGTACCCGCTTCCTGGTCAGCACCCGTCCGCTCGGGTCGAGCACCGCACCTTCGATCTTGGTGCCCCCCAAGTCGATCCCGACCCGGAGCCCGGCCCGGCTCATGTCCGTTCTTCCCTCCTGAACCGGCCGGCGACCCGCAGGCCCAGATAGCCGAGCATCGCCCCGACCTGGAGCCAATCGCCCCAGCGGCCGTAAAGGGTGGGGCCCGCCGTCCGGGCGGCGGGGACGCCGCGGGCGGTGGTGGTCTCGAACAGATCGGTCCGGCCCTCCACCCGCCCATCGGCGTAAACGAAGGCCGACTTACCGGTGACCGCGGCGTGAACCAGGTCCACCCCCAGCTCCGCCGCCCTCATCCGGCTGATGGCGATCAGCTGGTCGCTGGCCGGCGTCCTACCGAACGAGGCTTCGTTGGTCGCCAGCACCAGGAAGGCCGCTCCTGCCCGCACCGCCTCCCGCTCGTAGCGAGCGTAGGCCCCTTCGTAACTGATAACGGAGCCGAATCGAACTCCATCGAGGTCGAACAACACCTGCTCCCGCCCCCGGATCATGTCTCGTGGCACCCGGTCGAGGGCCGGCACCATCTCGAAGAGGGGGCGGAGGGGCACGTATTCTCCGAACGGCACCGGATGCCGCTTCCGGTAGGTACCGACCACGGCGCCGCTCGGTCCGAAGACCACGTTGATGTTCTCGAAATGATCGGGTCCCGCGTCGAGGTCTCCCCCCACCAGGATCAATGCGTCAAGCCGGACGGCTTCGGCGCCGATGGCTCTCGCCACCGAGGGATCCCGGAGCGGGTCGGCGCTGCCTCCGGTGGAGCTCTCAGGCCAGACCACCAGGTCGGGACCGGGTTCCAGAGCGCGGGTCAGGGCCAGGTGGCTCTCGTAGATGAGCCTGCGTTCGTCCGGGCACCGCGTCCCGGGGCAGGGCGAGTTCCCTTGCACGATCGTCACCGACCGGGTTCCCCCTTCCGGGATCGCCGGCCAGACGTTCCCGGCCAGCGCCAGTATCACCACGCCCCCGGATGCTGCCGCCAGCACCTTCCAGGAGAGGCGTCGGCGTATCACCAGCACTACTACCGCTGCGAGCGCTGCAAGCAGGACTCCCCAGCCGGTGGCTCCGAACCACTGAGCGGAAGGCCGGAGGGGTGTGGCGCCGGCCATCACGCCGATCGAACCCCAGGGAAAGCCGCCGAAAGGCCACCGCACCCGCAGGAACTCCGCCAGCGCCGCCGCTCCGGCCGTCGCCAGCACGAAGGTCCAAGGGGCGGCCTCCCTGTAGCGGTGTATCCCGGCGGCGCCGATCAGGAAGGCCAGTGCCTGCACCATCGCCAGGGGGTAGTAGGCGATCAGTTCCACCTCGATGAGCCAGGAGAGGATCACCGCGAAGTAGGCCAGACCGAACAGGTATCCGGACCACAGGGCAACCGGTCGGGAGCCGGCCGTTGCCACCAGCCAGACGAAGCCCACCAGGCCCGCCCAGGCGAGGGAGGTCCACTCGTACGGTGGGTAGCCGAGGGCCGCCATGATGCCCGCCGCCACCGCACCGACCAGCCGCAGTGTTGTCACAGTCCACGCCACCGGCGGGATTGTACGTTGGTGCTCGCAGTGCTCGGCGGGGTCTTCTATTACCCGGAAACGGGCGTGCCTGGCCGTATGATGATGCCCGGTCAACACCGGATGGCAACGGCAGGGCGGCGCGCCCGCAGCCCGCATCCGCAGTCGAGAGTCCAAGGAGGGTGCTAGTGGCGATTGCTGGGGGTCGCTCTCCCGTCGGCCGGGCATCACGGCGGCGCCCGTCAGGCCGCCTGCGGATCGTCGTGAACCTTCCCCGAGGACTCTTCTCTTGACCGTCGGAGCTCTGAACGTGGACCTGCGGACCGACCTGGAGGTGGCGGTCGCGGCGGCGCGCGCCGGCGCCGGAGTGGTGCGCAGGTCGTTCGGGCGGGACATCGACCCGGACCTCAAGGGAGTGGTCGATCCGGTGACGGAGGTGGACCGGGCCGCCGAGGCGGCCATCCTGGAGGTCCTGGGCGCCCTGCGCCCGGACGACGAAGTGCTGGGCGAGGAAGGGGGCGGCCAGACGGAGGCGGTCGGGCGGCGGTGGATCGTGGATCCGCTTGACGGAACCATCAACTTCCTGCACCGCCATCCGCATGTGGCCGTTTCCGTAGGGCTCTGGGACGGGGACGAGCCGGTAGCGGGCGTGGTGATAGATGTGATGCGGGACGAGGTGTTCAGCGCGGTCCGGGGGCAGGGCGCCTATCTCGACGGCCGGCCGATCCGGGTCTCTTCCAGGACCAGGCTCCAGGAATGCCTGGTCGGAACCGGATTCCCGTATGACCGCCACCTGAACGGCCCGGCATACACCGCCGCGGCAGGAGAGGTGATGAAGAGGGTGCGGGACATACGCCGGCTCGGGTCCGCCGCTCTGGACTTCGCCTGGGTGGCCTGCGGTCGCTTCGACGGCTTCTGGGAGTTCGGCATCTATCCGTGGGATGTGGCAGCGGGATTGTTACTGGTCGAGGAAGCAGGCGGGTTGACGGCAGACATGACCACAAGCCCGGCCAAGGTGGACTCCACCCACTTCATTATCGCCACGCCGGGAATCTACGACCCGCTGGTGGACTTGGTCCGCTCGGTCGCCCCACCCCATGTTCGGGCCGTTACTTGAGCAGGCCGACCGGGTTGGTTCCTGCCCGGTGACGGCCGGCGATGACATCACGGCCTTCTGGCAGGAATGGCCCCGGCTGCGGGACTTGCTGGAACAGGAAATAGTCCAGGGTGAATATGGAGCGGGCACCGAGCAACTGACGGACCTCACCGAGGCGATCGATCCCGGAATCGAGTGGGATCTCTTGCCGGGACTTGACGCCCGGCACGCGCTGTGCCTGAGTTCCGCCTCGGACCCCGCTCTGCGGCCGCTAACCGAGCAGTGGGTTCGGGCTGCGCCGGAATCCGATGGCGGTTGGGAGTACCACCCGGCTCGGATCCCCGTCAGGCCGGTTGCGCTTGCGGTGGGAAATATCCGGATACATCCGCGCGATGTCCTGGTGGTGATCGAGCCGGATGAGAGCCATGAGGAGCTGAACCTGACGGTCGGCCATTCTGGCTTCGCCGGCTTGGATGAGGTGCTGCAGTTGCAGGTGGTATTCCGTCTCCTGGACGATCTTTTGGGCGAGGATCTGATGGAAAGCTGGGTCGGGTCGGTGGATGTGGTCCCCCATCCGCTTTCTTGGGGGGTGCCGCTACTCGATCTGGCGGACCAAGTCGACCGCCACGCCGCCTCGGCCACCGGTCAGAAATGGGAGATCATCGAGGAGGAAGACGAGGAGCTCGGTGACAGCCGGCTCTTCATCAATCGGGCACTGAAGAGGCTCGACTACCTGGACCTGGACTTTGTGGTGACGGTGAGCATCGAGGTCCAGTCGTTCGATCCGGTGCTGGTCAGGGAGGTGGAGAAGGATCTGGCCGACGCCCTGGGCGCCGAGGGCGTGATCTACGCCCATCGAGCCTTCGATGACTTCACCGTGCTCTACGCATACATCGGGGAGGGAGTGGCCGATGGTGTTCGGCAGCTAACCGACCGATGGTCCCCCCGGGTCTACGAAGTCATGGTCGAGCCTGATTCCGGGTGGGACACATACGAGGAGATGCGTTAGATGTTCTTCGATTACGCCTCCGTAACCACCCGATCAGTGGCTGCTGCCGTGGAAGCGGCCATCACCCGTGCCGAGGGCCTGATCGAAGGGATACTGTCGGTGCAGGGACAGCGCACGTTCGCCAACACGTTGCGACCGTTCGAGGAAGTAGCTCGCCTGGGTGCCGTCGCGTATGGCCGGGGACCCTTCCTGGGCCAGGTGGCCGCCGACGAGGCTGTCCGGGCGGCGGCCCGGGAGGGCGAGGAGCGCTTGGAGAAGTGGGCGCTCGATCTGATCTCGCGGCGCGATCTCTACCAGGCCATCCGCGACTACGCGGGCACTGACGACGCCGGGGCTCTGGCCGGCGAGCCGGCTCGAGCCCTCGATCACTCCTTGCGCGACTTCCGCATGGCGGGTCACGAGTTGAGCGAGGCGGACCGATCCCGGGTACGGGAGCTGCTCACCCGCCTGGTCAGCTGCCAGGTCGCCTTCTCCGCCGGCCTGGCCGAATACGAGGATTACCTCGATGTCACCGAGGCCGACCTGGAAGGCATGCCCGACTCGTACGTGGCCCGGCTGGCGCCGGGAGAATCGGAGGGTTCCTACCGCATCACCATGTCCTATCCGGATGTGATCCCGTTCATGGAGAACTCCCCGCGTCGCGATCTGAGGCAAGCGCTGGCCTTCAAGTTCGGCAACCGCGCCAGGGAGGAGAACACCTCGGTTCTCGAAGAAGCTCTGGCGATCCGGGCTCGGCTGGCCGAGATCTTCGGCGCCCGCTCGTGGGCGCACCACAGCATGGTGAAGAAGATGGCCGGCCGACCCGAGGCTGTGACCGGCTTCTACGGGTCGATACTCGACCGCCTGACCGAGGCGGGCCTCCGGGAGCGGGCCGCCATGGAGCGGCTGCTCGAGGGCCAAGGCGATGCGCTGCCTGTCCAGCCTTGGGACCGCGCCTACTGCCACACCGAGCAGATGAAGCGGGACTACGGGGTGGACCCGCTCGAGGTCGCCGCCTACTTCCCTCTGGATCAGGTGATCGCAGGGATGTTCAAGATCACCCAGCGGGTGTTCGGTCTCACCTACCAGCAGGTCGATGCGCCGGTCTGGCACGAGGAGGTGCTGGCATACCGGATCACAGATACGGCCTCGGGCGAGCCGGTGGCCCACTTCTACATGGATCTGCATCCCCGCGACGGCAAGTTCGGGCACGCTGCCGCCTTCCCACTGGCGCCCGGCGGGAAGGATATCGAAGGTGGCCACCACCGGCCGGTGAGCGCCATGGTGGCGAACCTGACGCATCCCACTCCCGATAGTCCCTCGTTGCTTCTGCACGACGAGGTGGTCACCCTGTTCCATGAGTTCGGCCACATCCTCCACATGTCACTCTCCCGGGCCGAGTTGGCGCGGTTCAGCGGCTCTCGAACCGAATGGGACTTCGTGGAGGCGCCGTCCCAGATCATGGAGAACTGGTGCTGGATTCCCGACGTGCTCCGGACCTTCGCCCGCCATCACGCCACCGGGGAGCCGATCCCGCCGGAACTGGTGATGCGCCTGACCGATGCCCGGAACCTGAATGTTGCCCTCTTCAACCTCCGGCAGGTGATGCTCGGCCAGATCGACCTGGATCTCCACACCACCCTCGATCAGGTCGATCTGGAGGCGGTGCTACGGAGCCGGGCACTGACCGGACTCCTCCCGCACCACGAGGGAACCTTCATGCTCTCCTCGTTCGGCCATCTTCTGGGCGGGTATGACGCCGGCTACTACGGGTACCTGTGGGCCGAGGTGTTCGGCCAGGACATGTTCAGTCGCTTTGCCGAGGAAGGGGCGCTCTCCACCGAGGTGGGGATGGCCTACCGCCGCAAGGTGCTGGAGCCCGGAGGGACCAGGGATGCCATCGACCTTTTGCATGACTTCCTCGGCCGGGTACCCCGTAGCGATGCCTTTCTCCGCAAGCTTGGCATCGAGGGCTGAGCCTCCGGCAGGAGGCCCAGCCCCCTCTGGTTCTCAGACTTCGGTGACGACGTGGCCTCGGACCCGGGGGAAGTTGACGGGAGCGTGGGCGTTGCAGTAGTCGCGGCGGTTGTAGATGGATATCTTGGTCGAGCACCCATCCTGACGGCAGACCCGACCCCTCTTGTAGGAACGGGATGGCCGGACCCCGCCTCGGAGTCGAAGGCCGGCTAGCGCTTCAGACACGATCGCTCACTTTCCTCAGTCTCCCTGCTGTATATTCCGTATAACGCCCCGACCGGACGCGTTGTTCCGTGTTCTTCCTCCGGACCTGCAGAAACCCAACACCAACTCCGGGTACGGAAGCAACTCGGTAGCACAACCGCAGGCAAGTGGATGGGCGTGTCACGCCGTGGTCCGGTATGAGGATATGGGGCTAGGCTGCCCAGTGTTCCCCCGCTTCCCCGTTAGTCCCAGGAGACCCACATGCAAGCAACGGACGTCGTCGCCCCTGCCGATCCCGCCGAGTTGATGTTCGACGTGTCCGGGATGACCTGTGGTTCGTGTGCCGCTCGCATCGAGAAGGTACTGGTCGAGCAGAGTGGGGTAGAGGAAGCGGTAGTGGATGTCGCTGCTAGCAAGGCCAAGGTCAGGCTGGCTGCGCCCGGGACGGTTGACCGCCTGACCGCGGCGGTGGAGGAGATCGGCTACGGCCTCACGCCCGTCCTCCCCAGGGACGGAACCCGAGATGTCGAGCTCGCTGATGTACGGGAGCGCCGGATCGGGTGGCGGCGCTTTGTGGTGGCGGCATCGCTGGCCCTGCCCACCATCGTCCTGGCCATGGCGGGCGTAGATGCCGCTTGGTCGGATTGGCTGCAGGGCCTTCTTTCCTCCGGAGCGGTTCTCTGGGCAGGACGCACCTTCCACGTGGTGGCTTGGAAGCGGCTCCGCCACGGCGCAGCCAGCATGGACACGCTCATCAGCCTCGGGACCCTGACCGCTTGGGGCTACTCGCTTTGGGCCCTTGTCTCCGGTGGCGCCCTGTTCTTCGAGACCGGCGCGGCCATCATTATGTTCGTGCTGCTCGGACGCTACTTGGAGGCGCGCGCCAAGGGCCGGGCCTCGCAGGCCGTCTCCCGGCTCCTGGAGCTAAGGGGCAACGACGCCCGGGTGCTCCGCAACGGGTCCTGGATCACCGTACCCATCGAAGAGGTAGCGGTTGGCGACCAGGTGGAGGTGTTACCCGGGGGGCGGATTCCGGTCGACGGAACGGTGGTGGAGGGGGCCGGTGAGGTCGACGAGTCGATGTTGACCGGCGAGCCCATGCCGGTGGCGCGCCAGCCGGGGGATCGGGTCGTAGGGGGAACGGTAAACCAGACGGGACGCTTGGTGATCGAGGCGACCGAGGTGGGCGACGACACCGTCCTGGCCGAGGTGGTCCGGATCGTCGAGCATTCCCGGGCGACCAAGGCGCCGATCCAGCGCCTGGCGGATCGGGTGTCGGGCATCTTCGTACCGGCGGTTGTGATCGTGGCTGCGGCCACGCTGGTCGGCTGGCTGGCCGCGACCGGGAACTGGGCCGACGCCCTGCGTAACGGGGTGGCGGTGTTGATCATCGCCTGTCCCTGCGCGCTCGGTCTGGCCACTCCCACAGCCATCGCGGTCGGGGCGGGACGGGGCGCCGAGCTCGGTGTGATCTTCCGCTCGGCCGAGGTGTTCGAGCGCATCGAGAAGCTGCAGCGGGTGGCGCTCGACAAGACCGGCACGCTGACTACCGGGCAGATGACGCTTGACTCGGTGGAGTCCGGCGAGCCCGACTTCCTGGCCAGGGTGGCGGGAGTGGAAGCCGGGACCGGCCACCCGCTGGGCCGGGCGGTGGAGGCCGGGGCGCTCGAGCGAGGCGTCCAGCCTTCGAAGGCGAGCGACATCACTCTGTTCCCCGGCCTGGGAGCGGAAGGCACTGTCGACGGAACGGTCGTGACGGTGGGAACGCCCGACCTGATGGAGCGTCGGGGAATGGCGGTGGGCGTCCGCTGGACGGAGGAGTTGGACCGTGCCCGAGGCCGGGGCCGGACCGCCTTCCTGGGTGGATGGGAGGGCGCCGTCCACGGGGTCATGACGGTCAGCGACACCCCCCGATCATCGTCAGCCGGCGCCATCGCCGCTTTGGGTGACCGGCAGTTCACCACAGCCATGCTCACCGGGGACGATCCCGTTGCCGCCCGGGTGGTGGCGGACCAGTTGGGCATTGCGGAGGTACATGCCCGCTTGTCCCCGCAGCAGAAAGCGGCGCTCATAGAGTCCTGGCAGGACGGCGGCCAGGCCGTGGCATTCGTCGGGGACGGGGTCAACGACGCGCCGGCGCTGGCGGTGGCGTCAGTCGGTATGGGGATCGGCACCGGCAGCGACCTGGCGATCGAAACCGCCGACGTGAGCCTGATGTCGGGCAATCCGGCGCTGGCCGTAACTGCCATCGACCTGGCACGACGCACGTTGCGAGGCATCCGGCAGAACCTCTGGTGGGCCTTCGCCTACAACGTGGCGGCCATCCCCCTGGCCGCCGCCGGTCTGCTCGACCCGATGGTTGCCTCCGCCGCCATGGCTCTGTCCAGCGTTTCCGTGGTGGCCAACAGTCTCCGCTTGAGGAGCTGGTCCCCCGGATAGCGGGGGCGTTCCCGGGCTTCCGGTTCATGACTCCTTTCGCTACGATTCCGTAGCGTGGCGACCGATGTCGAATGGCTTGAGGAGCATTCGCTACGTGATCCGGTAGCGGTGCTGGCCTTCGAGGGCTGGAACGACGCCTCCGACGCCGCCTCCCGGGTGCTCTACTACCTCATGGAGCACCACGATGTCACTCCGGTGGCTCGGCTCGACCTCGAGAACTACATCAACTACCAGGAATCTCGGCCGCTGGTCACGGTGGATGGGGAGGTGCGGAGCATCCGCTGGCCCACAGTGGGCTTCTTCGGCATCGCCATACCCGATCATTCCCATGACCTGGTGCTGGTCCTCGGAGAGGAGCCGCACCTGCGGTGGCGCCGGTTCTGCCTGGAGGCGGCTTACGTGCTCCGAGATCTGGGAGTCCACCAAGCCGTGGCCCTGGGAGCATTCGTCGGCGAGATCGCCCACACTCTCCCGGTACCGATGTTCGGTAGCTCATCGGATCCCGATTTCGCGCACCGGCTCGGATTGCACGCCTCGTCCTACGAGGGGCCGACCGGCATCACCGGGGTCATCACCACCGCCCTCGAGGACGCGGGTATCGAGGCGGCCGGCATCTGGGCCGGCATACCCCACTACCTGGCGGCCAACCCCAGCCCTACCGGGACCCGGGCGCTCCTTTACGCGCTCGGCGACGTGATCGGCCACCGCTTCGACGTCAAGGAACTCGATGAAGAGGTGGCCGACTACGAGGAGCGGGTGCAAGAGGCGATCGCCGGATCCAGCGAGCTGGTCGGATATGTCCGGGGTCTGGAGGCGGAGAGCGAGAAGCGGGCCATATCACTGACCAGTAGCCGCCGGCTGGTGGAGGAGATCGAGCGCTTCCTGCGCAACCCGAATTAGCCCCAATTATTCACGGATAGGGGTTTGAAGGGGAAAAGGAGCGGGGCCTCGGATCACCTGACATGGGGTTATTGCCATCTCACAGCCCCGTCTTCAGCCTGGCGCGGCATTCGCCGCCAAGGTGAGGGGCAGCCGCTCCGCAATGATGTGGTTGAAGTGGCCTGGTGCGCATCGGTGTGCTGGGAACGTGAATAATCAGGGCTAGTGGCCGGTCTGCGAACCGACTTGGTGTGTTCTGCTTGCCTTCGGCGCGGCGTCGCGGCGTTTCGTTGCCTTGACGGGCCGTTCCGGCTTGCGGCCACCCCGTTCAGCAGCAACAATCGGGGCTAGACCTGAACAAGGATGTGTATTGGGCTCGCTGGTCAAGAAGCGCCGCAAAAAAATGAGTAAGCACAAGTATCGCAAGCGGATCAAGGCAAACCGCCACAAGAAGAAGCAGTAGATCCGCATCAGGGGGTACCGAAGGGCGAGGACGTGTTTTCCCGCCCGGGCCAAGTAGATGTTTCCCAGTTGTCCTGAATCCTGAGTTGGTTGGTGTTTGCGAGGCCGTGCCTGGGTGGATGCGTACGGTCCGTCCGGGGGAGATTCCCGATCATCGAGCAGGGTTCCTCCCTGCGCAAACGGTGATCGGCTCGCGGGGATCCGACGGGAGGGGTGAGTGTGTCACACCCCCGCCATACGTTGCCTACCGTCAAGCACCTGCGCCGGCTGGAGGTCTCATCGATCGGTTCGGCCGGCCCGGAGGGAACATACGAGGCTTCGTAGAGTGAACCGCCGAGTTACCCGGCACCGGCCGACTGCCACTCGACGCTAGCTGGCTCCGGTGGTGTCCGGCGCCAGAACCATCGCTTTGCCCTCGCCGCGCAGAGCGTCCGCGAGGGCGTCCTGCACCCTGTGTACTTGGTCTCGCCGGGCCAGGCTGAGGATGGAGGGGCCGGCGCCTGACAGGCAGGCATACACGGCCCCCGCTTCGAGGGCGACCTCCATCAGCCGGGCCGTAGCCGGATAGCTGGCGAGGCGGGGTAGTTCGTGGATCTCATCGCCGCTGGCGTTGTCGAGTATCTCTCCCGAACCGGTTCGCAGACCCTCGATCAGGGCGGTGAGCCGTCCTAGGCTGCGAACCGCCACGTCGAGCGGGACGCAATCCGGTACCACCTTGCGGGAGTCCCTGGTCAGGATCTCGAAGTCGGGAACCACCATTACCGGCACCAGGTCGGGTGACAACGAGTGGTGCACGACCCATCCTTGGGCCACCGACACCAACCCGCCGTAAACGGCCGCGGCGGCGTTGTCGGGGTGCCCCTCCAGGTACTTGACGTACTGGAACAGTTCGTCATGGCTGGGATCCTTCCCGTTGGCCCGCAAAGCGGCCAGGGTGCCGGCGGTGAAGGCGGCCGCGCTCGATCCCAGACCACTGCACAGAGGAACGTGGTTGGCGATCTCCATCCGGAGCGGCCGGTCGCTTACCGCACGAGCCGCCGCCAGGACGGCGTCGTGGTCCTCATCACCCAGGTAGGGCTCGGGTCCGAGGTGCCGGGTCGACCACGAGCCGGATACTTCGGCCGTTACCCGGCACCGCAGGTCGAGGGACATAGCCATGGTGTCAAAGCCCGGCCCGAGGTTGGCTGAGGACGCCGGGGCGGAAGCGGTGCTCATGAGCCGATATCGGTTTCTACGAAAATATTCCGGGCGGCCGGCAGTGCGATCCGGATCGCCTCCTCGACGTCCTCGATGGTCTGGTGGACCTCTTCTCCGGATAGGCCCTCCAGAAGCTCGACATCCAGGTTGACCAGGATGTCGTCGGGACCCATATGCATGGTGAGCAGGCGATCCACGCCGGTGACGTTGGTATGGGCCAGCACCCGCGCCCGGATGGTTGCTCGGTCCCGGCGTCCGGCCGCTTCCCCGATCAGCAGTCCCTTGATCTCGAACGCCAGGAAGAACGCCACCCCGGCCAGTAGCACCCCGATCAGGATCGACGCCAGGGCATCCCAGGTGGGGTTGCCTGTGAGGTGGGAGGCGACCACGCCCGCCAGCGCGACGCTCAGCCCTCCGACGGCGGCGGTGTCCTCGAAGAGGACGACCAGGAGCGGCGCGTCCTTGGTGTCGCGCAGGGTGCGCCACAGGGCGCGTGAGCCCCGGACCCGGTTGAACTCCCGCACCGCCATAGCCCACGGAACGGCCTCGATGAGGATCGCTCCCGAGAGCACGGCCACCGAGACACCGAAGCTCTCCACCGCATGGGGATGCCGGAGGGCGCTGACACCGTGCTGGATGGAGAACACGGAACCGCCGACGAACAGCATGACCGCCACCATGAAGCTCCAGAAATAGACCTCCTTGCCCCGCCCGAACGGGTGGCGCTGCCCGCCGGCGCGTTTGGAGACCGTCATGCCCCACAACAGCATCCCCTGGTTGCCCGAGTCGGCCACCGAATGGATCGCCTCGGCCAGCATCGCGGCCGATCCGGTGATAGCGGCGGCTATGAACTTGGCTACCGCGATGGCCGAGTTGGCGACCAGCGCGGCGATCACAGCGAGACGGGAGCCTTGGGAAGCCATTCGGTGCCAGTGTAAAGGCGCGCGGAACCTCAGGATTGCGCCGTGGCTACGGTATCGGGGTTATGGCGGACATTCTTGGGTTGGACGCCCTGCTGGCGCAGTTGATGACCGCGCTGGGCCTGGCGATGGTGGCCGGCAACGGCTTCGCCATGTGGAAACACGCCCGCGGTGAGGTTCCCGAGGGCGTCAAGGGCGCCTACCGGCCGGGGCGGGCCCGGTTCCTGCTGGCGGTGGGTCTGGTGATCAGCATCTGGGGTCTGGCCGGGCTCATTATCTGATCCGGCGGCCTGCCGGGATACTCCCGGACGCATATGACACGTACCTTGGCCCCTCGCTAGCATCGCGGCGGTCCGGCGGGTGTAGTTCAGTGGTAGAACATCAGCTTCCCAAGCTGAGAACGGGGGTTCGATTCCCCTCACCCGCTCCCCCTGACGCGAAGCTTCGCCACGATTCCACCGCTCAGCCAACCGGGAGCAGAGCGGTGATCCTTTCGGACCGAGATATCAAGGCTGCCATCGAGGCGGAACGCATAGGGATCGATCCTTACGATCCCGAGAACGTCCAGCCGTCGTCCATCGACCTGCGGGTGGATCGCTTCTTCCGGGTGTTCGAGAACCACCTCTATCCGTATATCGATCCCAAGACGGCCCAGCCCGACCTCACCCAGGAGAGGGCGGTCAGCCCCGATGGCCGCTTCATCCTCCACCCGGGCAGGTTCGTGCTCGGGGCCACCTTCGAGCGGATCCGCCTGGCCGACGACATCGTGGCCAGGTTGGAGGGCAAATCCAGCCTCGGCCGGATCGGCCTGCTGATCCACTCGACCGCCGGATTCGTGGATCCCGGCTTCAACGGCTACCTGACTCTGGAGCTGGCCAACGTGGCCAACCTGCCGATCGCCATCTATCCCGGAATGCTGATCGGGCAGATCAGCTTCTACGAGCTCTCCAGCCCCGCGGAGCACCCCTACGGGTCGCTGTGGGCGGGGTCCAAGTACCAGGGCCAGCGCGGCCCGACCGCGTCCCGCATCCACGAGAACTTCCGCCTGCCGTAAGGATCAGAGCAAGGTCTCGGGCCGGTAGGTAGCGGCGTGCGGGTGGGCCGCGCCCCCCCCCCCCCCCAACCCGCGATCCCCCCCGCCTGCCGTAAGGATCAGAGCAAGGTCTCGGGCCGGTAGGTAGCGGCGTGCGGATGGGCGTCGACCGCCCCCGCGACCGCCCGGACAACGCCGTCCACCTGCGCGCCTGCCCTCCCCGCCAGGCCGCTGGCCGTAGCCGCTTCCCGAATCCGCCACTCATCCAGAGGGAAGTCCGGATCGTCACCTAGCGATGCCCAGAGGTCATGGTCGTCGCCGGCCCTCCGAGCGGCGGCCGCCCGCCCGGCATGGGACCGGATGACGCGGTGGGCCTGCTCGCGGCCCATCCCCGCCGCGACCGCTGCCAGCAGCACCCGGGTCGTGGAGAGGAACGGCAGCTCGGAGGCCAGTTCCTCCTCCACCCGTCCGGGGAACACAGCCATGTCCCGGACCACGTGCAGGGTGGACTCCAGCAACCCGTCGGCGGCGAAGAAGGAGTCGGGGAGCATCACCCGCCGCACCACGGAGTCGCTGACATCACCCTCGTTCCACTGGTGTCCCGATAGCCCGGTGGCCATTGCCAGGTGGCCGCCCAGAATGACGGCCAGCCCGTTGATCCGCTCGCAGGTACGCATATTCGTTTTGTGGGGCATGGCCGATGATCCCACCTGGCCGGGCCGGAAACCCTCGGAGGCGAGGTCGGCGCCGGCCATGAGCCGGAGGGTGGTGGCCAGGCTGGAAGGACCCGCCGCCAGCTGGGCCAGCGTCGCCACAACCTCCAGGTCGAGCGATCTCGGATAAACCTGCCCCACGGAGATCAGGCGCCGGGAGAATCCCAGTCCGTCCGCCACCTTGGCCTCGAATCGGTCCACCGTATCGTCGTCCGCACCGAACAGGTCCAGGAGGTCCTGCTGAGTTCCCACCGGGCCCTTTATCCCTCTCAATGGATAACCGGCGATCAGGGTTTCGAGACGTCGGTAGGCGGCCAGAGTTTCCTCGGCGGCGCCGGCGAGACGTTTCCCCACCGTGGTGGGCTGGGCCGCCACGTTGTGGCTGCGGCCCACCATGACCATGTCCCGGTACTCGACCGCCCGGCCCGCGAGGGCGGCAAGCACCGCCACGGTCTTGTCCCGCAGCACTTCCAGGGACCGCCGGATCACCAGCTGCTCGACGTTCTCGGTGACGTCCCGGGAAGTGAGTCCCCTGTGGATGTGCTCGTGGCCCGCCAGCGCGCAGAACTCCTCGATCCGGGCCGCCAGGTCGTGGCGGGTGGTTTCCTCCCTGGCCCGGATCGAGGCCAGGTCCACCTGATGGATGACCGCTCGGTAGTCGTCGGCCACCCCGTCCGGCACGGGCACACCCAGTTCGATCTGGGCTTCAAGGACCGCTACCCAGAGCTCCCGCTCCATGACGACCCGACCCACCGGCGACCAGAGGCGACGGATCTCGCTGCCGGCATAGCGGGAGGCCAGGACGTTGGGAATGTCGGAGTGTCCGGGGGGATCCGTCGGGATCGGTGCCATGCCCGCCGGATGTTACCCCTGGCCGGAAGAACGGGCCCGGAAGGAGCTGTTCAGTCCTCTGCCCGCGGGTCCCACTCCACCCCGGCCAGGCGAGCGAGGGCCAGGATCAGGGACTGCGTGCCCTTCCGCCCCAATCCCTGGGCCTGGAGCGAGACGTAGAGCTCGTGGGCCATGGCCAGGCCCGGCGCCGGGAGCTTCATGGAGGCGGCCTCCCGCAGGGCGATTCCCATGTCCTTGACGAAATGATCTACGAAGAAGCCCGGCTCGAAGTCGCCCCCGAGCATCCGGGGACCGTAATTCGATAGCGACCACGATCCGGCGGCCCCGCCGCTGACCGACTCCATCACCGTGTCGAGGTCGAGCCCGGCCTGCTGGCCGTAGAGCAACGCCTCGGACACCCCGATCATGCCAGTGGCGATCAGGATCTGGTTCACCGCCTTGGTGTGCTGGCCGGCGCCCGGCCCGCCCTGGCGGACGATGGTCTTGCCCATGGTCTCGAATACCGGGCGCACATTCTCCACGGCGTCCTGGTCGCCGCCGATCATGATCGACAGCGTGCCGTTGCGGGCGCCTATGTCGCCCCCGCTGACCGGAGCGTCGATGGCGGCCACGCCTCGTTGACCGCACGTGTCGGCGATCTCGATGGCGAGGGCGGGCTCGGAGGTCGTCATGTCCACCACCACGTCGCCGGCCGAGGCCCCCTCCAGCAGGCCGTCCGGGCCGAGGAAGACCTGGCGGACATCCTTCGGGAATCCGACGATGGCCAACGAGATGTCCGATGCAGCGGCCACCTCGGCGGGGGTGGCGGCCCAGGTGGCGCCGCGGGCGATGAGGCCCTCGGCCTTGGACTTGCTGCGGGTGGTCACCGTCACCGGATATCCGGCGTCGAGGACGTGCCCGCACATGGAGACGCCCATCACGCCGGTCCCGACCCAGCCGATAGCAGGCTTGTCAGCCACGTTCGCTCCTTTCGATGACCAGCTTGCCCTGATGTTCCCCGGCCTTCATCCGGTCCAAAGCCTCCGGCAGATGCTCGAACGGATAGACGCTGTCCACGAGTACCGGCAGTTCGTCTCCGGCCACCCACTCCGTCACCTGAGCGAAGTCCTCGTGGTCGAACATGGTGGAACCGATGATCTCCAAGTGGCGGAAGAAGAGCGGCGGGACACTGATCTCCACCTTGGGGCCGCTGGTGGATCCGCAGGTCACCAACCGGCCACCCGGCGTCAACGACCGCATCGACTGGCTCCAGGTGGCGGGTCCGACGTTCTCGAACACCACCTCGGCCTGCCGTCCCGCGGCCTGCCGGAGCTCCTTGGAGAACTCGCCTCCGGAAGCGAACCCGCCCGCTGCGCCGAGCTGTACGGCCCGCTCAATCTTGGCCGGGCTTCGTGAGGTGACGTAGACCTCGGCGCCCATCAGCCGGCCGATCAGCATACCGGCCGAGCTGACCCCCCCGCCGACTCCCACCACCAGCAGCAGATCGCCTTCGCGGAGGCGGGCCCTGCGCAGCATCCGGTAGGCGGTGGTGTAGGCCAGCCCGTAGGCGGCCGCCCGTTCCCAGGGGAGGTGGGCCGGCCTGGGAACGAGGTTGGCGGCCGGAACGACGACATGATCGGCCAGCGTTCCCCAGGCGTGCTCGCCCAGCACCCCGAGCTTCCCGTTGAAGGGTATGTGGCTGGTGGTGGGGGCGTAGCCGAGGCTCGGGTTGACTATCACCTCGGCACCCGGCGTCCATTCTTCCACACCGTCTCCCACCGCGTCCACCACCCCTGCGCCATCCCCGCCGGGCACATGGGGGAAGTGCTTGGGCGCGGGCAGGCCCATCGACATCCAAAGGTCCAGGCGGTTGAGCGCGGACGCCACCAGCCTCACCCTCACCTGGCCCGGCCCCGGGCTGGGCGTGTCCACCTCCGCCAGTGTGTAGGAGGACGGCCCCCTAGTGTCGTTCAGAATCCACGCACGCATAAGGCCAAGGCTAGACCGCCCGCAGTGAGCAGCGAAGCGTGACGCAGTCGGCTGGATCTGCGGGGTGGGTGTGGTGGCTATCCGCCGGGGTGGGGTTGTTGGGGGTGGTACCGCTCGAGGAAGGCTTGGTTGGCCCGCTGTTGCTGCTTGAACGGATCCAGGTATTCGACGTTGGTGGGGTGCCGGTACTGGGTCCAGGTTCGGGGTGGGATTAGCCGGCGGCGGTGTGGTGGCGTGTAGGGCTTGCCGCCTGCGCTGCTTAGAACACCGTACCGCTATCCCGAGCCGATGGTCGAAAGGGTCCGGAGTCGGCTAGATCGACTTCATCTCGCCGATAAACCGCTCGGCCATTTCCAATGACTGGGTGGCTTCTGACTCTGTCCAGTTCCCCCTGGCCACCCGATAGGCGTGTCGTCTGTGCCCGACGCCAGCGGCCCGTCCCTCACAAGGGCTTGACCCGGTTCAACACGCTTGTGTGATATTTGGACCTGATGTTCAGCTGAGCCAACGCCGCCTTCGCGGCGTAGAAGGCGGTGCTGTAGCTATCTTGGACGCTCTTCGCGTGTTCTCCCAACCCGATGAACTTCCTAGCCCACTCCAGGGCATGATCGGACCGTTCCCAGTACGCGGCTGCTTCGGATCTTCTACTCATCCAGCCGATGTCCTTCTAGTCGGACGAAGTGATGGAAGTCGTCGTTGCTGGTATCGAGCTCCGCCAAAGTGGTGGGATGCCCGTCGATATGCACACCGTAAGCCCGACGGAGGGGATTCGCCACAGAGCAGAGCTTTAGGATGTCTGCGCCCCTACCACACTCTTCGTGGAGCACGGCCAAGAGATCCACGTCGGAGTCGGGCCGATGAGTACCTGTTGCTCTGGAACCGAACAGCCATACCTGCGCCAGACGCTCCCCGAACACACGGCGGTACCCGGAGACTGCTTCGGACACTGCGGCTTTTACCGCATCGTCGGAAGGGGCACTTGCGCCGTCTTCGTTTATCTGCATGTGTGGGATACCGCAATAGGGGTAGCGGGCTGTGGAACCCTCCAAACTCGTGGCCATTCTAGGTCTTCGCGACCACCCTCGACCAGGGAGCCGCCACCACCTGCCCTCTCCCCAGGTTCGGACAGCGACGGCGACTTGACGCTCCGGGTATTTCGATGCTCCGCCAACGCCTGCGGGCCTTGAACCGACAAACCCAACACAGACAACGGCCAACCACACTCGAACACCCCTGAAACAGGCCAGAACCCCCGCCAACAGCCCTAACCCGCGAACTCAACACCCCACAACACGCGAAGACCCCGTTGTGGGCCCGGCAGGACTCGATCCGTCGATTCGTGGGGATGTGTAGCAGAGTCCCCGTCGCAGTTTGACAGACACGGCTCAAGCCTTCCGGCACCGGGTGCCGTTCGCTCCTACGATGTGCGAGCATCTCAATACCTCATGACCGATTCGTAGATGTATCAGATATATTTCGTAGAAGGTTCAATCGGATGACCACGCGCACCAATCCACCAGAACAGCGGCCGGATAGACAGGCCTACCGGGAGGTCGGTGGCGATGTTCCTTCCTATGCCCGGGAATTACTCATCTAGACCACACGGGAGAGTCAGAGCGAGGCAGGACGCGGCCGGCGGGATCCAGCGCGTGTAGGTCGGCCAGTAATCCGGCGGCAAGGGCCGCAAAGACGGTTCGGTTGGAAGGCGACGAGATCAGGATCGCCTCGGTACGGCGCGGGTCTGCTGGCCCGGTCCCATGGTGTGCAGGTCCGGGATCCCGTTTGTGGCCAGCATCCCGAAGATCGCCATGTTCGACGGTCCGGCCATCAGGATTGCCGCCTGGGGATGATCCGGGAGGGTTGGTTGGTTCCCGTGGCGCAGAGATCGGGGATAGCGTTGGTGGCGATGGCCCCGAAGATGGCCCGGTTGTTTGTGGAGGTGACGACGATCCCGCTTGCCCGGGGGGGGGGGGGGGGGGGGGGGGGGGGGGGGGGCGCGCCGGGGCCTGGGGGGCGCCGGGGGGGCGCGCCGGGCGGGCGGGGGGGGGGGCGCAGCGAGTGCGTGGTATCGCCCTGGTCTGTCGTGAGCCCGCGATGGTCGCCAGGTCCGGCAGCAGGGTTGTCGCCAACGCCTGGAAGGCCATGTTCGATGTGCCCGAGGTCAGGATCGCCGGGATGGGAGGGCTCGGGTTTGTCGTCCTGTTGCGCACAGGTCGAACAGTCGGTCCGTTGCGATGATCCCGAAGGGTATCTGTTGGGTGAGGTTGACGAGTATCGCCGGGGGGGGGGCGTTACAGAGTCATTGTCCCGCGGGAACATAGCCGAGATGGTCTTGACGCTGGAGAGGATGCGGTTGTCCTCGTACAGCCAGAGCTTGGTGAAGGGCCGGTAGAGGACTTCGCGGATGCGGGATTCGTCGAACGTCAGTTGGTGGTTGCGGCGTAGGGATTGTTTCAGTGTGGCGGTCCACTTGATGTCTTCGAGTTGGTAGTTCTCGGTCACGTCGTCGAAGGCGAATCCTGCGGCGATGAACTCGCGGGCTTCCTCGTAGGCGTCGACGAAGCGCTTGATCTTGCGGATCAGGTCGGCACGGCTGAACGAGTACACGTAGGTATCGCAGTTGGTCTTCACTCCGGAAGCATGGGTGGTTACGGCGGCGTCGGGTGTTTTCTTGGTTGCGCAGACGGGTAGAAGTTCTTCGAAGGTGCCGTCGGTGAGGTTCACCCAGTCGTGGCGTGGATTGACGGGTACCTCGACGAACTCGGGGCTGGTGGCGTCGCCGAGTTCGGCAAGCCAGGCGAACTTCTGTTCCAGGCTTGAGTATTCGGGTACCTCCGCGTAGTAGAGCTTGCCCGGTCCATCCAGATCGTGGTTGGGGCTGCGGACCGCTACGGTGATCTGTGCCGCGTTACGCGATCCGCCGCCGAACAGCTTGTCGCCCTCTTTGTGGAACTCCTCGCCGCTCTTGTAGGCATCTCCGCGCAGGTTGACCACGTAAAGGTGGCTGAAATCGTCCCGCAGCGCGGCTCGCATGCCGGCCAGAGCAGTTCCGGTGGCCAACGAGTTGGGATGTATAACCGCCACCACGCCGTGGCGGTCGTCTGTCTTACTCTCCGGATCGCCGATGCGATCGGTGGCCCAGCGGATGGCCTGGACGTACAGGTTACCGCTTGAGTTGCCGCCGGGGGCGTGTCCAGTGATCTGTTTGTGGCGTTGCCCGTACGTGTCCCGTACTCGTTGCGCGATGTGGGCATGTTTGAGGTTGGGGTTGTCGTCGCCGGCTGCTTTCTGGCCGGCTGACCATGGTGGGTTGCCGATGATGACGCGGATGGTGCGCCTGTCTTGTTCTCTGGCCCTTTCGGGGTTGTCGTCCAGATCTAGCCCTCCCACAGGCGAGCCGGATAAGGTGTCGCGTAGCACGATCCCGTTGAAGGGCCGGTATCCGTCATCGAAGGCGCCCCGGGAAGCGGCGGACTGTTCGATCTTGAGGGCGGCGATGTAGTAGGCGAGGAGCACCAGGTCGTTGGCGTGGAGTTCATGGCCGTACTTCCGGATCACGTCCTCGTCCCGGACCAGGGGTTCTCCGTCGGCGCCGGCGATGGTGAGCAACCTGGAAATGAAGGTTCCGGTGCCGGTGAATGGATCGAGGATCTCCACCTCGGGATCACTCAGGGATTTCCCGAAGTGCTTGCGGCAGACGGCCTCGGCGCTGCGGAGCATGAAGTCCACGAGCGGGATGGGGGTGTAGACGATCCCGAGACGCTTCACGACGTCGGGAATGGCCGCTTTGAAAAAGCCTTCGTACACGTCCTGGAGGATCTGCAGTTTGGATGCGGCAGGATCCGCGTCTTCCGAGACGTCCTCGAACACGGTAGCGATCCGGCGATAGGACCGTTCGAGGGGCTGGATCAGCTGGTCGAAGTTGACGCCTCCCTCCTCGAGTCCCGCGAGGACCACGTTGAGATGGCTCGAGACCGGGTTGACATCGCGGAAGGAATGGTCGGAGAAGAAGGCGTCGAACACCGGAATGGTGACCGCATGCTGGGCGATCATCTCGATGGCATCCTTTTCCGTGAAGGCGGGCATCACGGTTTCCCGCATCTCTCCGGCGAAGCGGTCGAGGGCGGTCCGAGCCGGGCCACTCCTGGTCTTTCGCTCGACTTCCGCAACTACCTTCCGGTAGACCCCGGCCGCTTCCCGACCCCAGGACGGCCAGTAGTGCCGGTCGCCCACCTGGTCTACGAGCACTGAGGCGATCTCGGGCAGGAGGCCGGGCAGGCTTTCCTGCATACCCGGATCGAGGTCCTTCTTCAGAGTCTTATCGATAACCCGGACTGCGGTGTCCGCCGCCAGGCCGGGAGCGTTGACCATTGCGTCGAAGCGCTCGTCGTGTGCCCGCAGCGCGCGGCAGACCTTCCAGACCTGCTGGAAGTTGGAGCTCTTAAGGAACTCCTCGGATCGGAGGGTCTGGCCGTCGGGAACCAGCACGGGGATCACGATGTAGCCCTTATCCTTGCCCTCAGCCCTGCGCATCACCCGGCCCACAGCCTGGACGATGTCCACCTCCGACTGGCGGGGGGCCAGGAATAGGACCGCGTCCAAGGCGGGGATGTCCACTCCTTCCGACAGGCATCTGGCGTTGGTCAGGACCCTCGTGGCGGCCTCCGGCTGGTCGGCGCCCCGGAGCCATTGCACTTTCTTGGCCCGCTCGTAGGCGTTCTGCTTGCCGTCGATGTGCTCGACGTCAAGATCGACGACCGGATGCTCCCGGTAGTCGCGGGATCGTTCCAACTGGTAGCTGTCGCATACCTTCCGCCAGTGCTGTTCGACCTTCTTGGAGTTGGCGATCTTGTTGGTGAAGGCAATGGCGCGACGGCATCTGTAGAAGGGGTTGATAACCCCGGCGGGGCGGTCCCGCTCCACCCCCAAGGTATTGGGATCGGCCAGAGCGTCCCAGCATCCCACCAGCTGCACCCAGTCCTCTGCGTTGAGGATCTGGGTTTTGGGTATCTTGCCGGTTCTGTCCTGGTATTCCTTCCAGTACCGGTCATAGCTCTCGATGTGGTGTTGCTCGTCGTAGGCGATGACTACCACTTCGTAATCGGACAGCAAGTCGGCATCGATGGCGTCGCGGAAGCTCTGCTGGTAGAGAATCGGTCCGTAGAGATCCTCGTCGTCCATGGAGTAGACCTCGCCCCCGGCCCGCTTTTTCCATCCGGAGGCGTAAAGACGCTGGGTGGCGGTCATGAACAGGCGCCGTTCAGCCTTGAGCCGGTCCGGGTTGTGTACCAGTTGGAAGGGGCTTTCCTCCGCGCGAGCCACCTTTTCCGCCCCGGTGGTGCGGTGGGCCTCGTCGCAGACGACCAGGTCGAAGGCCGGCGCCCCAAGGTCCTGGGCCTCGCACACCACGGGCAGGGATTGGTAGGTGGAGAAGACCACCGTCATGGCCTCGGGGGCCTCGCGCTTCAGCTTTGAGGCGATGCTCTGCGCGTTGGTGGTGACCGGCATGGCCAACTCGGTCAGGTTGGCGTCCTCCGAGTCGCGAGCCGCCTTGGAATCCGAACATACGGCCAGGTATCGGTGAGGAAGATCCGGGTCCCTCTGGTAGGCCCACGTGCGCATGGTCTGGCTCATGAGTGCGATCGATGGGACCAGGTAGAGCACCCGACCACCCCACCCCACGTTGCGTTCCGCCGCCCAGAGTGCCACTTCGGACTTGCCCGACCCGCACGGCATTAGGACCCTCCCCAGGTCCCCGGCATCCGGTCCGAATAGGCCCGCGTTGATGGACTCAAGGGCATCCTCCTGGTGGGGTCGAGGAACGTGACGATCCGCAGCCCACCGCAGGGTGTCGGGCCGCTCTATCAGGTTTCGCCAGTCTCCTACCGGCCAGGTGTCGAGGTCGCCGCTGGTGATTATCTCGACCGAAGCGTTCTCCAGCTTCTTCCGGGCGTTGCCCGAGTAGTTGCTAGTAGCAACGAATATCCGAGCCTTCCATTGGTCGCCGACCGTGAATGCCAGGAACTTGTCCACCTCGGTGATGCTGACGGAGGCCGACGCGTAGAACTTGCACTGGATGGCGCAGAAACCGCCCCCGTAGTCCTCTGTTTGCTCGCCCACCAGATCGATACCCAGGTCAACGCCCCCCGCTTCGGGCCATTCCGACCAGAGCCATAGGTTGGTAAACCGATCTTTGTACTGGGGGTTGGCGAGGAGTGCATTCCGTACCAGCTTCTCGAACGCCCTCCCGAGGTGGTACTTGCCGGAGATATCGGCCCTGAGCCGGTCGAGAGCCTCGGCGAGGTGGGCCATCAGCCGGTCTCCCCGGAGAGGGAAGGAGGAAGAGAGTCGATGATGGCGGCTGAGCGGACCGAGAGATGTATCAGCCGCCGCAGGTGGCGGATCAGGCTGAAGGGCCGATCAGCCCACACATGCCAACGGTTGGGATCATCGACGATTCCGGACTTCTTGTCCTCCTTGCGGCGGAGGGAATCGATCGCCCAGTCGAGCGGGCTCCGACCTGAGACCCGGTACTCAAGGGCTTGGGGCGGGATACCCACCAGACGGCAGCGGTCGTTGACCCACAGGACTGATCGGTCCGGGACCCTGGGATTGTCCGCTTGCGTACCCCAGCGCATCCTCCCCGAGATGCGGAAGAGGTCAGGGTCTGAGGCTGCGGCTAGATCCCCCGCTTCATCCAGCCCGAAGCGTGTGACCACCGGAGCGAGCGGAGAAGTCTCTCTCTCTCTCTCTCTCTCTCTCTCTCTCTCTCTCTCGGTGGTTACCACTGCCCAGATCGGGTATTCCTCGCAGGACTCGTATCCGGCATGGAGATCCATCAACTCCCGGCCCGCCGACCGGAAAGCTTCGAAGTCATCAGCGAGCGGGATACGGGGAAGACTTCTTTGAAGATCGAACCGGTAGCGCTCGCGCCAGTCTGGAGCGTGCATCACGCCGTACATGTACTCCCAGATGTCATCTTTGGATACGTCCGGACCGTACCGGTTCTGGAACTGCTCAAGGCACCAGTCGGTGACGTTGTCCCGCTCGCCACTCTGTGGTTCGTCTAGTTCGATGAGTCGCATCCGGAGGGAGAATACCAAGCCGGTATGGAGGGGTGGTGAATGGCTCCGGCTACGTCCAGCCGAAGTGGTCGATCGGGCCCTCGCCGCGGCCCAGGCACCATCCGGCCGCGCCGGTGATGGCGCGTGACACCCAGGCTCGGGCGTCGGCGATGGCCACGATCAGGTCGGCGCCGGTGGCCAGGCGGGCCGCTATGGAGGCCGAGAGGGCATCCCCGGTTCCGTGGACGTTCCGCGATCGCACCCGGCGTCCTTGGAGGGCATGGGTCCGGATCCCGTCCGAGAACACGTCTATCAGTGGCTTGTCACCGGCCATCCGGCCGCCGGTCACCAGGAACGGCGTCCCGGTGGTGCGGGCGAGGAACTCCGCCGCGGCCCGCTGATCGCGTTCGTTCTCGACGGGTCGGCCTGCCAGCAGCGCCGCCTCCCGGTGGTTGGGGGTGGCCAGACACCCTGCCGGGATCAGGGACTCCAAGTAGGAGGCCACGGTGGAGCGATCCACCAGCGAGCTGCCATTCCGATCGACCAGAACCGGGTCGATCACCAGGTTGGGTAGCCGGGCGGCCTGTTCCGCCACCAGCCGGACCACCTCGGCCCGGCCTAGAAGGCCGGTCTTGGTGGCGTCGGGGGGCAGGTCGGTGGCGACCGCTTCGAGCTGGGAGGAGATCATGTCGACGGGCACTTGCTTGGCTCGGGCCACCCCTCGTGTGTTCTGGGCGGTGACCGTTGTGATCACCGTGGTGGCGAACACGCGGTGCGCCGACAGCGTCTTGAGGTCGGCCTGGATCCCGGCGCCGGCCCCGGAGTCGCTGCCGCCGATCGTCATCACCGTTCTGGGGGTAGCTGTCATGTCCTCCAGCCGACCAAGGAGTCGTGGGCGGTCCTGCGCTCGCAGCCGGATCGCTGCACGATGCCGACCTGGTCCGATTCAACCGTCGTATTCGTGCACCCGCCGGCATCGTAGGCCTGGTAGGTCACGCGACCGCGGTCCACCGGAACGGGCTCGCCATCGAGGCCGAGCGCGGACGGCTTGCTCCACCGTACTTCGATGGGAGGGTCGTCGCACCGGGTGAAGAGCTCGGACCACACGAGCGGTGATCGAAGCTGATCGCCGTCGCACAGGAGGTGGCGCACCACCACGTCCTCGCCGGTGTCGAGACCCTCGATCCTGGCCGGCCACCGACTCGGGTGCCGGACGCCAGGGGTACGCGGTCCGATGGTGAGGCGGTAGCGGGCACCCGGCGTCCAGGAGAAGTCCCTGGTGTTCGGATCGTGGGGAGTCGACGGCAAGGACGACTCCGTTCCCGGCAGGATGGCGCCACGCTGGTCGTAGCCACCCCAGTTGACGGCCAGATTCCGGGGATGGCGGGGATTCCACTGGATCCCGGTGTGGGCGCCTCCCTCGTGGCGAGCGGGCGACCAGAAGGATGCCTGGATCGCGAAGAAGGCCAGACGGCTGACCTCCGGTGGCTTCAGCACTTCCAGGATCACCGACACCGATGCCAGGGGAACGTCGGGAACATCCCACCAGACATGGAACGAGGAAGCCCCGTTGGGGGATGGTGGTAACCCGCGCACCCTCACAGGGTCGCTCGCCGGCGGCCTCGGTCCGGGAACCGGCTGCGTATCATCCGGCGGCGCCGGTGCGGATGACAAAGGCACGACCGAGCCGGGGTCGATATCCACCAACACTTCGTCCCCCGCTCGCGGGCCTGTGCCGGGCGTTCGGACAACCAGAGGATGGCCGCGGCAGTCCAGCACCACACGGGTCTCCCCGGCAACGAATGTGGTGGCCTCGACAGCTCCGACCAGGCTTCCCGACGGGCTCAAGGCGGCGCCATCAGGCCGGATGACCACCCGGTGACGACCATCCGGAAGGTGGGTCCGGAGAGTGCCCCAGGGGGTGGTGGCGGTGTCTCCCTCGACCTGCACATCGGCGAAGTTCTCGAACCCGAGGAAGCGGGCCACGAACTCCGTGGCCGGACGTCTCCAGAGTTCCTCCGGCGTGCTGACCTGCCGGATCCTTCCCCGGTGCAGGATCGCCACCCGGTCGGCGATGGCGAAGGCCTCGTCCTGATCGTGGGTGACGTAGAGGGCGGTCACACCGACCCGCCGTATCAGCTCCGACAGTTCGGGCACCAGACGGGACCGCAACGCCCGATCGAGGGCTCCGACCGGCTCGTCGAGCATGAGCAGACCGGGCTCCGGGGCCAGGGCGCGGGCGAGAGCCACCCGTTGCTGCTCCCCACCCGACAGGGATTCGATCCGGCGATCAGCGAACCCCTCGAGGCCGACCCACGACAGCACCTCGTCGGTGCGGCGGCGAATCGCGGTCCGGTCCCTGCCCTGCATCCGTAGCCCGAAGGCCACGTTCTCGGAGACGTTGAGGTGTGGGAACAGCGCGTAATCCTGGAACATCAACCCCACGTTGCGCCGGTGTACGTCCATGCTGGTGATGTCGTGCCCGGCCAGCAGCACCCGGCCGGCTCGGGGGGTCTCCAAACCGGCGATGGCTCGTAGCAGGGTGGACTTGCCCGATCCGGAGGGTCCCAGTACCGCCAACACCTCGCCGGCGCCGACCTGCAGGCTCACGTTGGCGAGCGCCCGATGGTCACCGTATGACACGTCTACATCCACCACTTCAAGCATCAGAAGTCTCCGGCCCCTTCCGTCCGCTGCCGCTCGACCGTCATGATGATCAGCGTGGTGAGGATCATCAGGATGACGCTCAGGGCCATAGCCTGGCCGAGGGTGGCGGCTCCCGGCTGTCCGAGGAGCCGGAATATGGCGGTCGGGATGGTGGGCCGATCGGGCCGGATGAGGAAGGCGGTGGCGCCGAACTCGCCCAGCGACACGGCCGCCGCGAATCCGGCCCCGACCAGGGCGGCCCGGCGGATGATGGGCAGCTCGATCTCCTGGAAGACCCGGCGTGGGGACGCCCCCAGGATCGAGGCCGCCTCCAGAAGGCGGGGCTGGACCGAGCGGAGCACCGGCGTGACGGTGCGGATCACGAACGGCACCGCCACCACCGAATGGGCCACCGGGATCAGCCACGCCGAGGTGCGCAGGTCTACGGGCCACCCGAACGCGACGAGAAAGCCGAAGCCGACGGTCACCGCCGACGTACCCAGCGGCAGCATGAGCAGCGTGTCCAGCCGGGCGCCGGCGCGGCCGGAGCGCCGCGAGATCACCACCGCCGCCGCCAGCCCGACGACCAGGGAAGGGACCATGGCCGCGGCCGCGAACCAGACCGAGTTGAGAATGGCCTCCGTCGGCGCCACCGGCCCGGCTCCGCTCTGGAACAGGCCCGTGTAGTGACTTAGTCCCAGTCCGGAGGAGGTGCTGAGGGACCGGGCAACGAGGGTGACGATCGGCGCGCCCAGGTAGAGGACCATGGACGCCAGAGCGCCTGCGACCACCAGCCGTTCACCGGGGGTGGAGGGTCGCCTCGCCACTCCGCTGGCCGGCCGGAGCGGTAACCGGCGCGCGTGCCGTTGCTGGAGGCGCGAGTAGACCGACAGGACGGCGGCGATCCCCACCAGCTGGACGACCGCCAGCGCCGCGGAGGCGGCCAGGTCGAGGTTGATGGTGGCCTCCCGCCAAACCGCCACCTCGATGGTGGCATATCCGAAACCGCCCAGGATCAACACCACTCCGAACGAGGTGAACGTGAACAGGAAGACGATCGAGGCAGCGGCGGCGATCGAAGGGAGGAGCAGGGGTAGCGTGACCGTGGCGAAGGTCCGCGCCTTGGTGGCGCCCAGCATCCGGGCCGCCTCCTCGAGTTTGGGATCGATCAGCTCCCAGAAGCTCCCCACCACCCGGACCACCACGGCGTAGTTGAAGAAGACGTGGGCTGCCAGGATCGCCCAGACCGTCTGGCGAAGGTCGACCCCGAGGGGCCCGCTCGGACCTAGGAGGACGAGGAAGGCGGTACCCACCACCACTGTCGGCAGGACGAACGGTACCGTCACCGCGGCCCTCACCAGCCTCCTGGCGGCGAACCGGTAGCGAGCCACCACGTAAGCGCCCGGAAGGGCGAACAGCAGGGTGGCGAGGGTAGAGATCGTCGCCTGCCATACGGTGAACCAGGCGGCCCGGCGGAGTGATCCCTTGGTGGCGATCTCCACGAACGGGGAGAGGTCGAGACCACCATCGAGGGTCAGGCTGCGGAGTACCACCCGGACCAGCGGGTAGGCGAAGAACAGCCCGAAGAAGACCGCCGGTATCGCGATCAACCATCGCGCCGATCCCGCTCCTACGAGGCTACGACTTCGATCCATTCCTCGATCCACCTCGAACGGTTGGCGTCGATCTCGTCCGCCGGCAGGAGCGCGGGCGCGGACGGGATCTCGGTGTAGCGGACGAACTCATCCGGAAGGGTGGCCTGGCGGTGGGCCGGGAAGACGAACATGTTGAGCGGGATGTCCTCCTGGAACTCCCGGCTCAGCATGAAGTCGACCAACTCGCGGGCGGCGTTGGGGACCGGCGTACCGGCCAGGATGCCGGCGAACTCGATCTGGCGGAAGCACCCGTCGAGAACGACCGCGGTGGGCGCCTCGGTCACCGGAGGATCGGCGTAGATCACTTCCGCCGGCGGCGATGAGGCGTAGGACACCACGATGGGCCGGTCACCTCCCCCGGATCCTCCCGAGAAGGACCCGTAGTAGGCATCCTCCCATCCGGCGGTTACCAGCACGTCGTTGGCGACCAGGTCCGCCCAGAAGCTCTGCCACGGGTAATCGCCGTCCTCGCCGAAGATGGCGATGGTCGCGAGCAGGAACGCCAGCCCGGGTGAGGAGGTGCCGGGATGCTCGACCACCAGCAACCCGGCGTACTCGGGCTTGGTGAGATCGGCCAGGGTGGCGGGCGGGCTCACCCCGATTCCGGCCAGCCCGGCGATGTCGTAGTTGAGACACACGTCGCCGAAGTCGATCGGAGTCACCCGTGGATCCAGCTTCAAAGAGTCGGGAACGTCGGCGAGCCCGGGCGACTCGTATTCCACGAACAGGTCCTCGGCGAGGGCGCGGCCCAGGAACGTGTTGTCGATCCCGAACATGACATCCGCCACCGGGTTGTCCTTCGTGAGCACCGCTTGATTGACCATGGTGCCGGCATCGCCTGCCGCCAGGTGCTCGACGGTATGGCCGGTCTCCGCCTCGAACGCCGCCAGCGTCCCCTCGCTGAGGTAAAAGGAGTCGTGGGTGACCAGCCGGATCGTCTGCGGCCCCGAGTCCTCCGGTGTGTCGTCACCGCATCCTGCCGTCATCACCATCAAGGCGACGAGGGTGGTCCCCAACCTTCTCATGAGCGCTCCTTCCGCGGGCCGGTATCGGGGAGGGAAGGCGGAGACAGCTTCCTACGCCGGCATTATCCGGATCAGGTTCTACGGTCGGAGACCGGTGGTCTCCCTCTCAGCCCTTCCCGGGCTCCCGTGCGTCCGTTAACCCTAGCCGCCTCCTGAGGCGCAAGGGATCGCACCCGGCGGGGCGGTAGGCATCCCGGACGCGCGATAATCCTGCCCATCGAAGCCGGGGCCGGCCAAGACGGTGCCTGTCAGGGGAGCGCCAGCATGTCCAGCAGTTCACCTCGACAGGTCGTGCGGATCAGCGCGGGGGAGACCGCCGAGCGGGAAGACCTGCTGCCTACCGAGGAGCCGGTCGAGTTCAGGCTCCAAGGGGTCCCGATTGCGGTCCTGATGCGGACTCCGGGCCATGACGAGGAGTTGGCCCGGGGCTTCGCCCTCACCGAGGGCATCATCCTGCACCCGGAAGAACTGGTCGAAGTCCGGGCACTCCCGGGCTTGGACGGGGCAGGACGCTACGACCTGGTCCTCGCCGAGGGGATCCATGTGGACGAGGAACAGTTTCGCCGAAACCTCTACGCCACCTCTTCGTGCGGGGTGTGCGGCAAGGCCTCCATCGATGCCGTCCGCGTGGCGGCGCCAGCCCTTCCGGCCGGTCCTGTCGTTCCCGCCGGCATGCTGCTTGATCTCGTAAAGGCCATGCGTTCGGTCCAGGCCGGATTCGATGCCACCGGCGGGCTCCACGCAGCCGCCGCCTTCACCGGCGAGGGCGAGTTTCTGGGCGTCCGCGAGGACGTGGGCCGGCACAGCGCCATGGACAAGCTGGTCGGCCGGCTCTCGTCCCGCCGCTGGCCGATGGGCGAGATGGTCGTCACCGTCTCCGGCCGGGTGTCGTTCGAACTGGTACAGAAGGCTGCGGTTGCCGGGATAAGCATTCTGGCCGGCGTCTCGGCTGCCTCCTCCCTGGCGGTCGATCTCGCCGACGAACTGGGCCTGACCGTGGCGGGCTTCGTCAGGCCGGGCGGCTTCAACCTATACACCCATCCCCACCGCATAGATACCGGCGGCTGAGAGAACGCCAGGTCGCTAGCGGTGCTCGGTATCGCCCGCCAGCAACTGGAGGATGTGGGGCAGCAGCGGCTCGAGGGCGTCCATGCCCTCGGTCACCGCTTTCGGGCTGCCGGGAAGGTTCACGACCAGGCAGGCCCCGATCACACCCGCCACGCCGCGTGACAGAGCGGCCATGGGTGTGTGGCGCAGGCCTTCCGCCCGGATCAGCTCTGCCAGGCCGGCCGCCGGCCGGTCGATCAGCGCGGCGGTTGCCTCGGGCGTCACATCCCTGGGTCCGAAGCCCGTACCGCCGGTGGTGATGATCAGCCCGCGTCGCGGGGCCAAACTCGCCAGCAACTCCTCGATCATCTCCCGATCATCGGGGACCAGATGGCGGTCGACCCGGAAACCCAGGTCGGAGAGCCGGCCGACCAGAACGTCGCCGGACCTGTCGGCCCGGGTTCCGTGGGTCACCCCGTCGCTGGCGGTCACCGCAGATGCCTTGATGTTCTCCATGGCCCCCATGCTACGAGCCTGCCACGCCGGACTCCGTCCACCGATGCCGGCCCCGGCTGGCTAGCCTTCCGCTCCGTGTCCTGGATCCTCCTGACCAATGATGATGGCGTGGACAGTCCCGCCCTTCCACCCTTCCGAGCCGCCCTCGGATCCTTGGGGGAAGTGCGCACGGTGGTTCCGTCCGGGCAGCGAAGCTGGATCGGGAAGGCCCTTACTCGTTTCGAGCCCATTGAACTGGCCGAAGTGGACCAGGCCGGCACCACAGTCGTGACCGTGTCGGGCACTCCGGCCGATGCCGTCCAGGTGGCGGCCGGCTATTTCGGATCGCCGCCGGGCCTGGTGGTCTCAGGCATCAACATCGGCTACAACCACGGCGCCGGCTACATCATCAGCTCCGGGACCGTCGGAGCGGCCTTCGAGGGATGGGAGTTGGGGATTCGCTCCGTGGCCTTCTCCACCGGCGTGCGGGGGAGCTGGCACACCTGGTACCCGTTGATGCGGTCTGCTTCCTCCGCGCCGGCTTGGGAGCGCCTGGCGGCGGTCTGCGCCGACATCCTCGGCGATCTGCTCAAAGCGGACCTCTCAGCCGACGTGGTCACGGTCAACCTCCCTTGGGAGGCCGACCTCACCACCGCCCGCCGGGTGGTGCCGCCCGCTCGGGTCACCTACGGACAGATGCATCAGCGCCTTCCCGATGGGACCTTCACCCACAACTACCGGGAGGACTTCGGTGACATCCCGCTGGACGGCACCGACATCGGCGTGAACCATGCGGGCGAGATCGCCATCACCCCGCTGATGGCCCCGGCTTCGCCCCCGGTCGCGGAAGGGGACAGAACCCGGCTCGAACGCCTTCCGGCCTGACATCTAGGCCAAAGGCGTAGGAGTAGAGCGGGACCGGATCCGGTATCAGCCGACCTGGCCGGTGATCGCCTCGTATAGCGCGGTCGAGAGGGCACGTGGGCGGTGGTCGGTGCCCGGTTCCATGTGGGTCTGGTTCATGGCATAGCCGAAGCCCACCTCTGCGACCGGGTCGGCGTAGCCGACAGATCCTCCTATGCCCGTCATCCCGTATGCCTCGTCGTTGGGACCCAAGGACAGGCCACCGGGGGTGGAGCGGCCGTAGCCGAGCGCGAAGCGGGATAGGCCGCCGAATACGGTATCGACGCCCCTGGCTTCCTCCGCCGAGTGGGCGGCGACCGACTCCTCGGATACGATCCGGCACCCGTCGAGCACCCCTCCCGCGGCCAGCATGGCGTACATGCGGGCCACGCTGCGGGCATTGCCTACTCCGTTGACGGCCGGCGCCTCTGCCGTCAAGAAGGCGGGGTCGTTGGCCAGATCGATCGGGCGCCCTCGCTCCGGGCCGATGAAGAGGGCGGCGCCGCCGGGATTTCCGGGTCCCCAGAACACCCACATGGGATCGAAGACAGGATGGGGGTCGTGCAACAGCGGCGCCACCCTCCCGTGGTGCTCGACGGGCAGCCCGATCCAGAAGTCCAGACCGAGCGGGCGGGCCACCTCGTCTGCGAAGAACGTCCCGAGGGTACGGCCGTCGGTGCGCCGTACCAGTTCGCCCACCAGCCAGCCGTAGCTGATCGAGTGGTAGCCGAGCTTGGTTCCCGGCTCCCAGGCGAGCGGCGCCGCGGCGAGCCGGGCCGCTATCTCGTCGGTGCGGTGCCATCCATCCGGGTGGTCGAAGCTGACGAGATCCCAGTACCGGGGGAACGACGGAAGCCCGAGCGTGTGGCTCAGGATGTGCCGGACCAGCGCCCGGTCTTTGCCTCGAGCGGCGAATTCGGGCCAGTAGGCGGCAACGGGGGCGTTCACGTCCATCAGGCCACGATCGGCCAGGATCTGGGCGACGAGAGCTGTGGGTCCTTTGGTGACCGAGAACATGAAGACGAGCGTGTCCTGCGCCCAGGGGCGATCAGGCGTCGCCATCCCCGCCCAGATGTTGATCACGCATTCGCCCCCCACGTACGCGCAGAACTCGGCACCAACCTCGCCTCGGATGGCGAAGTTCTCTTCGAACGTGTCGGCGACCCGTTCGAAGCCCGCGGCTACATGCCCGCTGATGGCGGTCACCATTGGAGTTCTTTCACCCGCTCAGGACACTACGAGGACGCTCAGATTCCACGCAAAGCGGTCGCGTGACCGCCGCAACCCACGGACCGGACAGTTGCTGCCTGCAGCCGTCGCCGGCGCGTGGTGGGTAGCGATGGTTCCGGGATTTACTCGCCGGATTGGGTCACAGCGGCCGTGGCCCAGGTGAGGACCTGTTTAGCGAACCTGCGGCAGGCGTCGAACTCGTCTTCGGGCACGGGCCTATCGCGGATGTAGGGTGCCAGATAGTTGATGGAGAACTCTTCGATGAATTCTGCCGGGTAGCCACCCAGCAGTCGATCGATGGATCGGTCCGGGCATCCTTCGATCAGTTCCCGGGTGTCGTGGGTCCGGGGAAAGTACGTCTCGTGGCTGATGTAGACGGCCTTGATGGCCATCTCCGCAGCGGACACCAGGGACCGGATCGCCACCTTGTTGCCGGCTTGTCCCCGGGCGCCGACCGCCATGCCGTAGTAGGTCCGGGAGTGATCGATCCACTCACGAGCCACCTCGCCGTTGGTATCGGGAAGATCGCTCACCGCGCGCCCACCTTTGAAGCCGCCCGGTCATATACGAGACGACCGTCCCGTTGTGCCCACATGCACGGGCTGGTGACGATCCGTCTTCTACGGGTCAGATCCTCGACATCCGTCACGAAGGCGTTCACCCTATACGGGCAGAAGAACCGCGCCGTGTACCTGATCTTCCGCTCCCATCGATCCCAGACCTCGAGTGGCATCCCTTCGAACGCGACGAGGAGATCTATGTCGGATCCGATCCCATCCTCGTCCCGCAGGGTCGATCCGAACAGGAACACCCGGTCCGGGTCGAACATCATCACCGCGGAGATGGCCTGGTCGATCCAGTCCCTGGGAAGTCCGGAGTAGGGCAGGGGATCTTGGTCGTTGAGGATGGCCCGTCTCTGGCGTTTGTACATGTCGACGTCCGGGTGGTCGATCTCGGGGACTGCCCAATCCGCCCTCGCCATCGCAACCTCCGTGTATTCACATGCCGGCCCGGAACCGGCCCGGCCGACCGCACTCGCATCGTACCGGCCTGCGGTTAGTGACGACATATCACATGACCGCGCCCGGCGGCTGACCACCGACCAGTCGGCCAACTCCGTGTATGGCGTCAGGGCATCGAGGGTCGGGCGGAATCCGGACCGACATTGAGCATCTCGACATGATCTCGGGGGTCGAAAGGCGTCCACCGATGGCCCCCCTTCCGTATTCACAGCTATTTCGGAAGGATAGAAATCGACACCCTTCCGTAAGGCTGCCCGGCTGATCGCCGGCCACCGCAACTACCCTGGGGCCGCGTCCAGAGCGGAGGTGATGGGATGACGGACATGCGACCGATCGAGCAGGTCGACTCCGAGGTAGCGGACCTCATCCGTCGGGATGTGACCCGTCAGAACACCCACATCCACCTGATCGCGTCAGAGAACTTCGCGTCACCCGCCGTCATGGAGGCGTGCGGATCGATCTACACCAACAAGTACGCCGAGGGCTACCCGGGGCGGCGCTACTACGAGGGTTGTGAATGGGTGGATCGCCTCGAGAGCCTGGCCATCGACCGGGCCAAGGCGCTGTTCGGCGCAGAGTACGTCAACGTGCAACCCCATTCCGGCGCCCAGGCCAACATGGGGGTCTACTTCGCGCATCTCGATCCGGGGGACACGGTGCTCGGTCTCAGCTTGGCCGAGGGCGGCCATCTGACCCACGGCTCGCCGGTGAACTTCTCCGGTCGCCTCTACCGGTTCGTGGCCTACGGGGTCGATCGCCAGAGCGAGCGGATCGACATGGACGAGGTGAGGGCCAAGGCGCTCGAACATCGTCCCAAGATCGTCCTGGCCGGCTACTCGGCCTATTCCCGCCACCTCGACTACGACGCCTTCCGGTCCATAGCCGACGAGATCGGGGCGCTGCTGATGGTGGACGCCGCCCACTTCATCGGCCTGGTCGCGGGCGGGGCGTCGCCCAATCCCGTGCCGATCGCCGACATGGTGACCGCCACCACCCACAAGGCGCTCCGCGGACCCCGGGGTGGGATGATCATGGCCAAGGAGCAGTTCGGGGCCGGGCTCAACAAGGCGGTCTTCCCCGACATGCAGGGAGGGCCGATCATCAGCCAGATCGCAGGCAAGGCGGTCTGCTTCGGGGAGGCCTCCACAGAGGCCTACCGGGCCTATGCGCGCCAGATCGTGGCCAACGCATCGGCCATGGCCGGATCGTTCATGGAGCGCGGCGTGCGGGTGGTCTCGGGGGGAACCGACAACCACCTGCTGCTGCTCGACATGCGATCCATCGACGAGGATCTGACCGGTAAGGAAGCGTCGACCCTGCTCGATTCGATCGGGATCACGCTCAACCGGAACGGCATCCCGTACGACCCGAGGCCGCCCTTCATCACCAGCGGCCTGCGCATCGGTACGCCGGGCATCACCACCTGCGGGATGGAGGAACCCGAGGCGGCCCGGATCGCCGGCCTGATCGACCGCGCCCTCCGGCATCGGACTGACGAGGCGATAGTCGAGGAGGTCCGGCGTGACGTTGCGGAACTGGCTGCGGCCTTCCCTCCCTATCCCCCCGACTTCCCGGGTCACGTATAGACCGAGTCCTCTTGGATCGGGGGTTTGTTCGGGTTGGGGGAGTGGAAGCTCCGGGCTCCTGACCTGGGATTCCAACCGCCGGAGAGTTTGTGAAGCTGATCACAAGCTTGCTACCATCCGGGCTGATGCCCGAGCCCGTCGGCCAGCACCATTCCCATGCGGAAGCTCACGGTTCAGCCGCGGGTTCTACCCTCCGGGCCGCACATACCGGGGCAACGGCCGCGGTATCCGACGGATGGGTTGCGGGAAGTTCCTTCTTCGGTTCCATAATGGCCGGCACACTGGTGGGTTGGCTTGCTGACCGATGGCTCGACACCGAACCATGGCTCATCGTGGCCGGCATCGTCCTGGGATCCGTCAGCGGGTTCTATCGCATGTGGATGGTGGGCAAGGTCCCCACCGGGAAGCAGCCCGTTGCCGGCCGCTGAAACCCCCACGCCGCACACCGGCGGCGGTCTGACCCGCCACGAGGTGGAGGACTATCTGGCGGGTCGCCCGCCCGTCGAGCTCAACCTGGTGCGTTCCCTCCTGCGCCGCGCCGTCGTGGTAGGTCCGGTCGCGGTTGCGCTGTCCGGCCTACTCAGGGGTGTCGACGGCGCCGTGGCCGCAGCTATAGGAGTCGTCCTGGTGGTTGGTTACTACCTCCTGTCGGGGGCGTTGATGTCCTGGTTGGCTAGGGTGTCGCTCGGGGCCTATCATGCCGGTGCCCTCTTCGGGTTCGTGGCGCGACTCGGCCTGATAGTCGCAACGATGCTGGCTGTGGCAGCCCTTTTCGATGTGGACCGTCCGGCGCTCGGGCTGACCGTGATAGCGACCTACATGGTGCTGCTCCTTTGGGAGGCGGGAGCGCGCGGGAGCCGGCGGACCAGGAGAGCCGGCATAGGGCGGAAGGCCGGGTCGGCACGCGGAAGGAGCGATCGGTTGCATGGGTGATGAGATGATTCTGGCGGTGGACTGTGACGTCCAGGGAGAGGTGATATGCGCTCCCCCCAACGTCAACGAACTCTTCGAGTTCACCACGCCGCTGTTCTCCATAGGTGGGTTCGACTTCACCCGGACCGTCTTCCTGATCTTCGCCGCCATGGCCATCGTCCTGGTGCTCCTCTACACCGGCCTGCGGCGCGGGCAGCTGGTCCCCTCCAAGTTCGAGATCGTGATCGAGAGCCTGGTCGGATTCGTCCGGGACGACATCGCCAAGGGTGTGATCGGAACGGCCCACGGGATGCGCTACCTCCCCTACCTACTGTCGCTCTTCTTCTTCCTGCTGGTGGGGAACCTCTTCGAGATCACACCCTTCGTGAACTTCCCGATCAGCTCCCGGATGGCCCTGCCCGCCTTCCTCGCCATCCTCACCTGGGTGATCTTCGTGTTCGTGGGGTTCGCCAAGAACGGCTTCAAGCACTACTTCATCGACACCCTCTGGCCCAAGTCGGTCCCCCTCGCCCTTCGCTGGCTGGTCGGGATCATCGAAGTGGTCTCGACGTTCGTACTCCGACCCATCACCCTGGCAGTGCGGCTGTTCGCCAACATGGTGGCCGGGCACCTCATGCTGACGCTGCTGCTCGTGTCGGGGGTGCTCTTCGTGGCCGGTGTGGGCGACATCGGTTTCAAGGCGGGACTCGGGATCGTCTGGTTCGCCTTCGGGCTGGCCATCTGGGTATTCGAGTTCGTGGTGGCGGTGCTTCAGGCCTACATCTTCACCCTGCTCTCCGCGGTCTACATCCAGACCTCGCTGGAGCCTGCCCACTGACCGGTACGGGTCAGACGGCCTGACAAAAAAGCGACTAACAAAGACAACCAGAAAGGGAGAACGAAGGATGGACGCAGTTCTTGCGGTAGCGCAGGTGGCCCTGCTGGGCCAAGCCGGCCTCACCGGCAACATCAGTGGGAGCCTCAACTTGGTCGGCTACGGTCTCGCGGCCGTGGGTCCCGGCATCGGCATCGGCATTGTGGTCGGCAACGCCATCACCGCGATGGTCCGGCAGCCGGAGATGGAGGGGACCGTCCGTACGACCATGTTCTTGGGCATCGCCTTCACCGAAGCGCTGGCCCTGATCGGCTTCGTGTTGTTCTTCATCGGCTGATGGCGATCTCGAACAGGCGATACATGGCGGCGGCGCCCATGGTGGTGGCAGCCGAGGAGGGGGCGGAAAGCGGCGGGCTCGACCTGCTACTTCCCGCGACCTCCGAGCTGATCGCAGGGATCATCGCCTTCGCCATCATTTTCTACTTCATGTGGCGATGGGTCGTGCCCACGTTGAGCGCCACCCTGGCTCGCCGCCAGGAGGCCGAGCGGTCACGCCTCGAGGCCGCCGAGAGCACCAAGGAGGAAGCCGAACAGCTGGCCTCCCAGTACCGCGAACAGCTGGCCGGCGCCAAGGACGAAGGGGCTCGTATCGTCGACGAGGCCCGCCAAGACGCCGAGTCGGTGCGCGCCGAGACCATCGCCCGGGCCCAGCAGGAAGCGGACGAGATCGTGTCCAGGGCTCGCGACGAGGCGAACGCGGAGACCTCTCGCGCCCTCGAAGAAGCACGCTCCACGGTGGCCAACCTATCGGTCGACCTGGCCGAGAAGGTGGTCGGGCGCAGTCTCGACCGCGAGGCCCAGATGGGCCTGGTCGAGGACTATCTCGAAGAGTTGGAGTCGAGTAGCTAGTGGCCGACGCACGGGTTCAGGGTTACGCGGCAGCCATCTTCGAGTTAGCCCGCGGCGAGGGTGTCCTGGAGCGGGTCGAGAACGAGCTGTTCCTGGTTGCCCGGGCGCTGGAAGGCTCCGAGGACCTGAGGGAGGCGCTCAGCGATCCTCGCCTGCCGATGGAACGCAAGCAGGCCGTGATCGATGACCTCCTGGCTGCCCGCGCCCACCACCTGACCGTCGCTTTCGTGAGCTTCGCGGTGGGGCTGGGCCGGGGCGAGGACCTGATGGCTATAGCCGACCGGCTCACCGCCCGCTCGGCCGAGGAGCGAAATCGGGCCGTCGCTGAGGTGCGGAGCGCTGTCCCGCTGGATGATGAAACCGTCGATCGGTTGGCCCGAGCCCTGGCCCGACGGATCGGCAACCAAGTGGAGGTCCGGGTGGTCGTGGACGAGTCGGTTCTCGGTGGTCTGGTAGCCCGGGTGGGCGACACCGTGATCGACGGCTCCGTCCGCATGCGCCTGGAGCGGCTACGCGAAGCGGTGGCCGGATGACCGGACCCGCCCCGACGCAACGTCAAACCGAGATTCAGGAGTGGAGTATCGATGGCCCAACTGACCATTAGTCCCGATGACATAACCGCCGCTCTCCGGGAGCATGTGGAGAGCTGGTCGCCGAGCCTGGAGCAGGAGACTGTCGGTTACGTAACCTCGGTCGCCGACGGCGTGGCACGGGTCTCCGGACTCCCCAACGCGGCTGCTTCGGAGCTCATGGAGTTCCCGGGAGGCCTGCTCGGCGTGACCCTCAACCTCGACGAGGAGGACCTCGGCGTTGTGCTGATGGGAGACGCCTCCCATATCGAGGAAGGCGATGCGGTCCGCCAGACCGGGCGCGTCCTCTCCGTTCCCGTAGGAGACGGGCTGCTGGGCCGGGTGGTCGGCCCGTTGGGTGAGCCGGTCGACGGCAAGGGGGACATTCCCTCGACCGAGCGCCGCCTGCTGGAGACGCAGGCGCCGTCGGTGGTGCAACGCCAGCCCGTCACGGAGCCGCTCCAGACCGGTATCAAGGCGATCGACTCGATGACGCCGATCGGGCGAGGACAGCGCCAGCTGATCATCGGCGACCGGCAGACCGGCAAGACCGCCATCGTGGTCGACACCATCATCAACCAGAAGCAATTCCAGGGCACTCCCAACGAGGTCAAGTGCATCTACGTGGCGATCGGCCAGAAGGCCTCTACGGTCGCCGAGGTGGTGGCCGCCCTCGAAGAGGCCGGCGCCATGGAGTACACGGTGGTTGTGACGGCCGCGGCTTCGGAGCCGCCGGCCCTCCAGATGTACGCGCCTTATGCCGGTTCCGCCATCGGCCAGTACTGGATGTACAACGGGCAGCATGCCCTGGTCATCTTCGACGACCTGTCCAAGCAGGCCGTGGCCTATCGCGAGATCTCCCTCCTCCTGAGGCGCCCGCCGGGACGCGAAGCCTTCCCCGGCGACGTTTTCTACCTGCACAGCAGGTTGCTGGAACGCTGCGCCAAGCTGTCGGACGAGATGGGCGGCGGATCCCTGACCGGCCTGCCGCTGATCGAGACCAAGGCCAACGACGTGTCGGCCTACATCCCGACCAACGTGATATCGATCACCGACGGCCAGATCTTCTTGGAGACTGACCTCTTTTTCGCTGGTATCCGTCCCGCAATGAACGCCGGCATCTCGGTTTCGCGGGTGGGAGGCAACGCCCAGATCAAAGCCATGAAGAAGGTTGCCGGAACCCTGCGGCTGAACCTGGCCCAGTACCGCGAGCTGGAGGCCTTCGCCGAGTTCGGCTCCGAGCTGGACGCCGTGTCGCTGGCCCAGCTGGAGCGGGGCCGCCGCGTGGTGGAGGTTCTCAAGCAGCCCCAGTTCGCTCCCGTCCCGGTGGAGGAACAGGTGCTGGCCATCTACGCGGTGACCGAGGGCCTGTTCGACGATATCCCCGGCCCGGACATCTCGAGAGCCGAGCGAGAGCTGCGGGAGTTCGTGCGGGTACGGCACGGCCACCTGCTCGACTCCATCAAGCGCACCGGCAAGCTCCCCGAGGCCAGCGCGCTGGAAGAAGCCATATCGGCCTTCAAGGACGCCTTCGGGGGAGGGGAGTAGCGCCCCGAAATGGCCAGCGCCGAGCTCCGAGCCATCCGCAGGCGGATTCGAAGCGTCGAATCCACCAAGAAGATCACCCGGGCGATGGAGTTGATCGCCGCTTCGCGCATCGTCAAGGCCCGGCAGCGGGTCCGGGCCGCTCGTCCCTACGCGGAGAAGATGATCGAGGTCATCCGCAACGTGGCCCGCGCTTCGGGAGATGTGGCCGACCCCTTGCTGGAGCGCCGGGACCTGGGCACTATGGGAGTGCTGGTGGTGACCTCGGATCGGGGACTGGCGGGCGCCTACAACTCGTCCGTGCTGCGGATGGCCGAGCGGCATATGCTCGATCTCCGGGATCAGGGCGTGGCGGTTCGCCTCTACGCGGTGGGGAAGAAGGCGCAGACCTACTTCAGCTTCCGTGGCTACGACATGGCCGAGAGCTTCCTGGCGGTAACGGACCAGCCCACCTACGCCGATGCCCGGAGGATCGCCCAGGTCCTGACGGACGACTACCGGTCGGGGACGGTGGATGCCGTGGAGATCTTCTACACCGTCTATCGCTCCGCCCTGGCGTACATTCCCAGCCGGGCAGAGCTGCTACCGGTCAACCCTCCCACCGATGACGAAGGCCGGCCGGACACCCAAGGGCCGGCGGTCTCCTACGAGTACGAGCCGGATCCGGCCGCCATCATGGGGCGTTTGCTGCCCCGCTACGTGGAGTCGGCCATATACGGCCAGCTGCTGGAGAGTTCGGCGTCGGAGCACGCCAGCCGGCAGCGGGCGATGAAGGCGGCCACGGACAATGCCGAAGACCTCATCAAGGTCCTGACCAGAACGGCCAACCAGGCCCGGCAGGCCGAGATCACTACCGAAATAGCCGAGATCGTGGGCGGCGCGCAAGCGATGTCCGCGAGTTGAAACTGGAGAGAACATGGCAGAAGCTGTCAGCGTAGGACGGATCACCCAGGTCGCCGGCCCGGTGGTCGACGTGGAGTTCCCGCGGGAAGGCCTGCCGGAGGTCCTCCACGCGCTCGAGATCGAGTTCGATGTCGAGGGCGAGCACAAGACCGTGGTGGCCGAGGTAGCGCAGCACCTGGGTCGCAACCGGGTGAGAGCGGTGGCGATGGCGCCGACCGACGGTCTGGTTCGGGGTGCGCCGGTCCGCAACACGGGCGCGCCGATCTCGGTCCCGGTCGGGGATCAGACCCTCGGGCACATCTTCAACATGTGGGGCGACTCCCTTGATGCCCCCGACATCGAGTTCTCGGGAGAGCGATGGCCGATCCACCGTCCCGCCCCGCCCTTCGAGGATGTCGAACCCACCAAGGACGTGTTCGAGACCGGCATCAAGGTGCTCGACCTGGTCTGCCCCTACCTCCGGGGCGGCAAGATCGGCCTGTTCGGCGGCGCCGGCGTGGGCAAGACGGTGCTCATCCAGGAGATGATCAACCGGGTGGCCACCCAGCACGACGGCGTGTCGGTGTTCGCCGGGGTCGGGGAGCGCACCAGGGAAGGGAACGACCTCTTCCTGGAGATGTCCGAGACCGGGGTGATCAACCAGGCCGCCCTCGTCTTCGGCCAGATGGATGAACCCCCGGGAGTCCGGCTGCGGGTGGGCCTGTCGGCGCTGACCATGGCCGAGTACTTCAGGGACGTCCAGCGCCAGGACGTGCTGCTGTTCATCGACAACATCTTCCGCTTTACCCAGGCCGGCTCGGAAGTCTCCACGTTGCTGGGCCGGATGCCTTCGGCAGTGGGATACCAGCCCACCCTGGCCGGCGAGATGGGCGTCCTACAGGAGCGCATCACCTCGCTGAAGGGCCGGTCGATCACCTCGATGCAGGCGATCTACGTTCCGGCTGATGACATCACCGACCCGGCCCCGCATACCGCCTTCGCCCACCTCGACGCCACCACCGTGCTGAGCCGCCCGCTGACGGCGCTGGGCATCTACCCGGCGGTGGATCCCCTCGACTCGACCAGCCGGGCGCTGGATCCGCAGATCGTCGGCGAGGAGCACTACAACGTGGCGACCGACGTGCAGCGGGTGTTGCAGCGGTACAAGGACCTCCAGGACATCATCGCCATCCTCGGCGTCGACGAGCTGTCCGAACAGGACAAGCTGATCGTGGCCCGGGCTCGGCGGATCCAGCGGTTCCTGTCCCAGCCGATGTTCGTGGCCGAGCAGTTCACCGGCCAGCCCGGCGTCTACACGTCGCTCCAGGAGACCATCGACTCCTTCAAGATGCTGCTGGATGGCGAGCTGGACCATCTGCCCGAGCAGGCCTTCTACATGGTGGGCGGCGCCGAAGAGGCCATGCGCAAGGCCCGCACCATCCAGCAGGCAGCCGCCTAGTGGTAGTCGCCTCCACCTCCATGAGGGTCGACGTGGTCTCGCCCGAGGCCGTGTTGTGGTCCGGCGAGGCCGAGTTCGTGGTCGCCAGGACAGTGGACGGCGAGATCGGGATCCTCGCCAACCACGAGCCCTTGATGGCTGCGCTCGCCACCGGAACGGTGAACATCCAGGCAGGCGAGGACCGGATCAGGGCGACGGTGGGCGGAGGCTTCCTCCAGATCCTCAACAACGCCGTCACGCTGTTAGTCGACGAGGCAACCCTCGAAGAGGACTGAACCGAGAGTCGATCTCTGGCAGCTTCCAGGGTCGGCTAATCGGCTGGTTCAGTTCCGGCTGGCCATATGACCAGGCGGAGTTCGCTGTCGTCGATCAGTGTGTATTCGGGGTAACGGCCCGATAGGTCGCGGCTCTCGTCGAGGATGATCGGCACGCCGTCCCCTCGCCGTTCCATCATGTAGCTTCGGGCAAGACCGTCTTCAGCCACAGGACAGCGGGCCAAGAGGGAGACTATGAGTTCGTTACGGCAATACTGCCGATCAGCCATGCTGTCGATCGTGAGTGTGTTGGCGAGGGGTCCCGGCACGTAGAGCTCGATCCGGTTTCTGAACATGTGTAGCCGTATTCGCGCACCGGCCATCGAATAGTCGCGATGGGCGACCGCGTTCACGAGCGACTCGAACACCGCTCGGTGGCTGTATTGGGGCCGTTCAACGCGTCCCATGCGCTTCGTGGCTGCAACGGACGTATTCCTTCGCACGAAGTGCAGTGCTCTGGAGACCTGGCTATCGAGCGGTCCGGACATATCGGCCGCGTCCAGCTGGTAGTTGATGTCTTGTCGCGCACCTGCATAGCTCACGGCCTGGATGTATGCGTGCGGGAGCCAATCTCCCGGTGACCTGGTGCACATGAGCACGCCCGCCACGGTAAGGCATGTGCTTCCCTGGTCGTCGCAGGCTATGAGCCCGAGCCTGCGCAGATTCTGATCGCTCATGCCGCCCTGCCTCCGCAGGAATCTTGTGACTAGGTCGGTCACGAGGTCGTCAGGTCCGCTCCCGGGCACCACGGACTCATCGAACCTGATGAGCCGGGTCTGGCTACGTTCCTGAAGTAGCCGGGCCAGCACCTGCGGCTGCAACCGGCGGGTGGAGCTCCCTGTCCTCTGGTAATAGCCACCCGGGCTCTGATGGACGAAGAGGCTGCGCGGCACATCGACGCGCAGGACGGGCACCGGATCTCCTGACACACCGGGCAGTTCGACTCGACGGATCGTCGCGTTGAGCGGTGGATTCAGCGAGTCCAGGCATATCTCGGCCATCCACTGCTCTACAATGTCCAGCTTGGCGAGGGGAATACCCAATACTTCTCGCGTCGTGTCATCGATACCCATAACGATCGTGCCGCCCCTGCTGTTCGCCATTCCGGCAACCACGTCGGCCATTGCCGCCCGTAGTGGTCCGATGACCTTCGACCCTTGAAGTAGTACTCGCTTCAACTCCAGGGACGAGTCTTCGCCCAAGCGGATCATCCTCTGCAGGTCAGGATTGGCGGGCATGTCAGGTCACATCGTGGGCGGCATGATCCGCCGGTAACGGCTCTCGAAAGCCTCCTGGCCACCTTCCATCACCCGACAGACCTCGGCGCGTACCGTGCTCTCCTGCAGGCCGCCGATCGAGGTCACATGGCTCTGGCCTCCGCCCGACTCCAGCGATATAACCAGTTCGGCGTCTCCATGTACGACGATGTTGGGATTGTGGGTGACGATGATGATCTGGCGTGACTGCTTGGTCTGGCGCAGGCTGGTCACCAGCAGATCGTAGATTAGCGTGTTGTCCAAGTCGTCCTCAGGCTGGTCAAGGATGATCGGCTCGGTTCCGTACCCCAGGACGAACGCCAGCAAAGCGGCGGTCTGCTGGCCGGGCGACCCCTGTTCCAAGGGTCGCCAGCTAGCCCTCGCATTGTCTCGGAAACTGACCGTTACCATATCTTCCGGGACGTAGAGAGCGATACGATCCAACCTCTCGGGTTCTGTATTCTGGAGCCTGTTCACGAATAGCTTGTGCCGAATGTTCCAAGAGGGAGGATCACCGGCCAGTACAACCCGCATCTGCTTGACCACGCCATCCAAGCGTCGCCAGTCCCATGTCCTGCTGCCTTCGGGTCTAATCATTCTGACCAGGGCCCCACGGTCTTTTTCGAAGACATCAGTTCCTAGCTGATCCCCCAGATGCTCAATGAGGCTCTCTGTGTCACCGTATCGTCGTACCTCGACCCTGATTGTCTCGCTGGAAGTGTCCTGAGCGAATCGGGACCGCCTATCACCCAGTTCTTGCCGTAGCTTTCGGTAAGAGGCCAATACTGTCGCGGCCTCCTTGTCGAGTTCCTCGGCACGAGCCTCTGCCTCGACCAATCCGTTGATCTCATCACGGAGACGACTCTCATGCAGGAGCAGTTGCGAGTAGTCGTTCGGATCCGAGATTCCCTCGGCCTCAAGTTCAGCTTTGACCCTCTCGAATTCCCGATAGCTGGCATCCAGACGTTGCCGCCATTGCGTGGCGTCCGGCCCTGATCGGATGGTGTCGATGTCCTGCCGAGCCTTCCTGACAACCGTGGTCAAGTCGGATCGCGCCCCCTCTACGGTCTGAACCAGCGAGACGTGTAGGTGTCTCAATTCCTGATCGTCGTGGTCGCTGTCCTCCATGATGTCTAGGTCGGGAACCAACACTTCCTCGACGCTGTCACTCACGGCATCCAGTTTGGATTCGGATGACTCGAGGATGGCGTTCCAGGTCCCGTGGGAGCGGCGTCGGCGCCGGTACTCGTTGAGTACCTTTGCCTGCCCGCCCTCCTCGAGGACCTTGAGCTTGCGTCGTACGTCGGCGAGTGCCGCGGTGCGGTTGGGCCGCTCGCGAGCTTTTCGTGCTTCCGCCCGCGCTCCCGCGCGGAGGGCGAGGTACCGGTCCCTCAGCTGACTCATGCGTCGCCCGAGATCAGCGCCGTTTACGTCGGGGCTGTCGTCGATGACGCTCAGGAGCGCCTTAGGATTCTGAGCTATCGCGAACAGCTGTTTCTGACTGTAGATGCGTGCTGGAAAGAGCTCCCGGATATCGCCCTCTTCTGGTCGCCGGGCGTCACCCTCGATCACGGAGATTGGTTGCGCCGATCCATCGTTATTCCAGGAAAGGGTGAACCGGGCGCCGTCCTTTCGGTACACAATCTCGATCTTCGTGTCCCGGGTTAGCAGGCCTTCCAGATCGCGCCGTGAGGGCACCCGCATGCGACGGTCGAACACGCTACGCAAGCCACGGTCCTCGGTGCGCTCCACGCTGTCGAGCTCGGAGTCTCTCCGCAGCGTCTTCCGGCAGAAGTCCACCAGCGTCGACTTACCAGTGCCGCGCCCTCCAATGAGTACGTTGAGCCACGGACTCAAATCGATCTGAACCGGCGATGGACGACCCATGTGCCTGGCGGCATCGACCGTGACGCTCTCTATAGCCATGGCGGCCTGCTGCTCGTTGGGATCGCGCGCGTCATCTCCGGTGGTGGTCAGCAGGGACCCGGTTCCGTCCAGCAGAGCCAACCGCAGACCATCCAGATCCGGGCGGGTCATCTTCACCCACGTGAAGCGGCGGCCCAGGTCCGCGACGCGATGGCTGTCCGACGAATGTACCTCTGGTATCTGGCGTCCGATCTCGGGAAGGCTGCCGTCGATCCATTTGCGGTCGATTTCCCTGGCAGGGTCTACTTCCACCGCAGCCAGCCGACGGTCTTGAAGCGCCTTGATTGTTGGCAGCCCGGTGTGCCTCGTCAGCAAGCCACGCGGTCCGTTCGCATGCGCTGCCAGCACTATCACGCCGTCGTCACAGCGGTTCAAGACCTGCTGGACGCCGAGCGACGAGCCACTCTCCGGCCTGCCCCGGCCGTCAATTGGGACCTCCAACCTGGAGAGCAGATCCTCGATGTGCCGTCCTTCGCGCGCCGGGTCCATCAGAAGCAACAAATGGCAGCCGTCCCCGGTGGTGAGTTCCACGCCGGGGAATAGGACCGGGGCGTTCTCCACCTGTGCGGCCACCCGCTGCAAGGGCTCGATTCCGGTTGCCGTGTTGTGGTCGGTCACCGCAACAGCATGGAGACCCGCATCCCGGGCGGCTTCCACCCACCCGATCCAATCGGGGGAAGACGAAGCATCGTCGGCTCCGGAGTCATAGGACGCCGGCGAGTGGCAATGTAGATCGACACGCCACCAGCGCGACCCGGGCCAGTCCCATGAAGCGCTCAACTCCCGCTCCCCTCCTGATCTCGTTCGAGATACGCTCGCGGCGCTGACCTACATGCCCTCGGCGGCACTCGCATTCTCCCGTCCGGAATACCCAGCGATGATCGTACTCGGTGAGGTCTGGCAACTATCCAACAGTTCGCGGAGAGGGACAGAACCGCTATGCAGGCGTTCTATTGTTGTCTCCGTGCTTACGCTTCCTCAGCTAGAACGCCATCTTTTTGCTGCTGCCGACATCTTGCGGGGCAAGATGGACGCGTCGGAGTTCAAGGAGTACATCTTCGGGGCGTTGTTCCTCAAGCGGGCGAGTGATGTGTTCGAGCAGGAGCACGATCAGGTCATCGAAGACCAGCTTGCTCGCGGTCGGTCACAGGAGCAGGCCGAGCAGCGCGCTGACGATCCGGACTTCTACAAGGACGCCTTCTTCGTGCCGTCCGAGGCCCGATGGTGGCACATCCGCGACGAACTCCACTTCCAGGTGGGTGACGGGCTCAATAGGGCTCTCGCTGCGTTGGAGGAAAGTAATCCGTTGTCGCTGGACGGTGTGCTACAGCACATCGACTTCAACCGGCGGGTCGGTACGACAACAGTATCCGACAAGAAGTGGCGCGACCTGATCCAGCATTTCTCGAAGTACCGGCTTCGCAACGAGGACTTCGAGTTCCCGGACTTGCTCGGCGCCGCGTACGAGTACCTGATCCGTGACTTCGCCGACTCGGCAGGCAAGAAGGGTGGCGAGTTCTACACGCCCCGCCCGGTCGTGAAGCTGATGGTGCGCCTCGTCGATCCTCAGGAAGGCATGGCCGTATACGACCCGTGCTCGGGGTCGGGCGGTATGTTGATCTACGCCCGCAACCATGTGGCCGACAACGGTGGCGATCCCACCAACCTTGTCTTGGCGGGGCAGGAGAACAACGGCACTACCTGGTCGATATCGAAGATGAACATGCTGCTCCACGGCATCCGGGGCGCCGACCTCGTCAACGATGACACGCTCACCAACCCCGGACACACCAGTGGCGGTGAATTGAAGCGGTTCGACCGGGTGATCACCAACCCGCCCTTCAGCCAGAACTACGACAAGGCCTCGCTCACCCACACCGAACGGTTCCGCTACGGCTACACACCCGAGGGCGGCAAGAAGGCCGACCTCATGTTCTTACAGCACATGCTGGCCGTCCTCAAGAACGACGGCATAGTCGCGACTGTTATGCCACATGGTGTGCTGTTCCGCGGCGGAGCGGAAGGGACTATCCGCCGGAGGATCATCGAAGACGACTTGGTTGACACTGTTATCGGGCTCGGTCCGAACCTGTTCTATGGCACCGGCATCCCCGCCGCCATCCTGATCCTGCGAGCCAAGGGCTCCAAGCCTCTAGAGCGGGACGGCAAGGTGCTGTTCATCAACGCCGACCGGGACTACGGCGAGGGCCGCGCCCAGAACCACATACGACCTCAAGACGAGGAGAAGATCACCGCCACCTACCGCAACTTCGCCGATGTCGACTGCTTCGCCAAAGTCGTCACCCTCGACGAACTGGCCGACAACGACTTCAACTGCAACATCCGCCGCTACGCCGACAACGCCCCACCACCCGAACCCCACGACGTCCGCGCCCACCTCCACGGCGGCGTACCCATGCCCGAGATCGACGACGCCAAAGACCTGCTGGAACGGGCCGGTCTCGTAGCCGACGCACTGTTTGCCGACCGGGGCGACGGTTACGGGGACTGGCGCCATACCGTCACGTCCCCCGACGGGCGCGACGCCGCGCACCAGGTGATCAGCGACGCGGTCGCTCGAAGGGCTGCAGCCAGTCCATGGCCTCAATGGTGGGCCGAGACGGTCGAGCCCATGCTCCGGCAACTACCCCACGATGGCATTCAGGTCGGTCAACGCCACCAACTCGTGTCGGCCTTCACGGCCCGCATGGTTCCTGCTGGTGTAGACCGCTTCGCCGCCGCGGGCATGGCTGCAACCTGGTGGGAAGATAGCTTCTACGAACTCGAAACCGCTGCCAACCGAGGCTGGAAGGCAGTCATTGAAGCTTGGCTCACCACCGCCGAAGCGGCCCAAGACGACAAGAAGACTCCCAACTTGGCCGACCGGGACGTCATCAAGCTCCTCGCCGGACCTCAACTGGCCGAACGAACTGTCCTCGCAGATGAACACGCCCGACTAGACACCTTTGTCAAAGCCGCTGAAGCTCCGGACGAGTACACGTCCATCGCGGCAGAGATCAAAAGGCTGAAATCTGCGCGGGCCAAGGCCAAGAAGCGTCTCAAAGCCATCGACGCGGCATTGCTCCCCACAGCCCGCCAGACCCTCTACGCTATGCCACCCGCCGACGCCCCCAACCAAGCCATCGGCGTGCTCCGTAGCCGGATCGAGAAACTCGTAACAGCCCACGCCGCCACCACCGAACGCACCACCCTCGCCTGGTACGACAACGTCACCAACAAATACGGCACGACCCTCCGCCGGCTCGAAACCCAACGAGGCACGGCGGCTACCCGCCTCAGCCAGCACCTCAAGGAGTTGGGATATGGATGAGTTGCGGCCATTGTGCGAAGTCGTCGAAAAACCGCAGGCTGGGTATTGGGGCGCGAGCGAACGCTCTGGTGTAGCTTCCGCCGCTGCCAGGGTGGTCAGGAATGGTGATGCCGCTGGTTCACGAACTATCTCGACGGTCAAGCTCCCGCTCCGATGGTTCAATCCGAATGAGGTAGCTAGAGCTAGCTTACAAATCGATGATACTGTTCTTGTCTCGTCCGGAGAGGTTGGATTCGCAAGCAGAGTCGTAGGTTTGGATGCAGACTACCCGTCGATCGCGTCCAACTTCGTACGACGAGTTCGCGCGGCGGACGGCTACGACCCAGCTTGGCTAGCACACCTTCTCCAATCGGCGGAGACTAAAGGGATTGCGGAGAGATTCTCGGGTGGAACAGCTATCCAGAACCTTGGTAGCGACTTCTTTAAGCGCTACCGAGTATGGGTTCCGCCATTGGAGGTGCAGCGGCGGATCGCAGAGATCCTCGACACGATCGACGAAACCATCCAAGCCACCGAACGCGTCATAGCGAAGCTTCAGTTGGTGCAGTCAGGACTCATAGATCAATCCTTTAACCCCTCCCTCGGTACCCTCACCGAACTCGGAGTTGTCTGCTCGGCTCCAGGCCAATACGGCTGTGTGGCGCCCGCCGAGCAACGACGGGCCGGATGGCCGCGCTATGTCCGAATCACAGACGTAACGGACAGTGGGACATTGCGGGCCGGTTCGGAAGTGGGGGTATCTCCCACCGTGGCACAGAAGGCGATTCTACGCCCCGGCGACATCGTGTTCGCTCGTAGCGGAGCGACAGTGGGAAAGACTTACCTGTACGATCCGGCAGATGGCTTGTGCGCTTTTGCTGGCTATTTGATCCGGTTCCGTCCCGATCCGAAGAAGGCTCTACCCGAATTCGTCCGATGGTGGACGCACAGTAGCTTCTACTGGCGATGGGTTAAAGGAACTATGCGGGAGGGAGCCCAACCGAATATCAATGCTCGGGAATATGCGACGGCCGTCCTCCCCCTTCCATCAATCAGAGAGCAGAGATTGATTGTTGCGTCGCTCGTAGAAGTCGATGTCGAGATCACGACGGAGCGAAGGTGCCGAGAAAAGCTACGGCAACTCCGCTCTGGCCTCGTCGCTGACCTCTTATCGGGCCGTATCCGGACGGTGGCATCGTGAGCCCAGAGTGGGAACTGGTCGAGCGGCCCTTATTGGACCAGCTTGCTGCGCTTGGATGGGAGACGTTGGTCTGGTCGGAGCGGCAGCCGCTTGACAATGTAGCCCGGTTATCGGATCGTGATGTGCTTCTTGAACAGCGGCTCCGTTCGGCGTTGGTGAGGATCAACCCTGGCCCGGACGGCACGCCGTGGCTCGATGAGACTCGGATCAAAGCTGCGGTCGCGGAGCTGGGATCAATGCCGGCGGGGACCAAGTTGCTCGAAGCCAACCGGCTGGCGACCAAGCTGTTAATCCGTGGGGTTGCCGTTTCCGGGGTTGGGGGATGGGATGGGGGTCGGGACCGGACGATCGATTACATCGACTGGGAAGACTGGTCGGCAAACGACTTCTTGGCCGTGTCGCAGTTCCCTGTCGCCACGCCGGGGCAGGCGCCGAACATCCGGCCGGATGTCACCCTGTTCGTCAACGGGATCCCATTGGTCGTTCTCGAGGCCAAGCCTCCCGGCTCCGAGAGCGGCATAACAAACGCGATCGATCAGCTCCGTCGCTACGCCAACCAGCGAGGCACCCAAATCCCAGAAGGTGCGGAGCAGTTGTTTTGGGCCAATCAGTTCACAGTCGCGACAACAGGCGGGCGAGCAGAGGCAGCGACGTTCACAGCGCTGCCCGAGCATTACATGGCCTGGAAGGATCCGTTCCCTTCCACGGTCGAGGAGGTTGCCGAGTCCTTGGGCAAAGCCGCTGATGCCCTTAGTCAGCAGGAACTCTTGACGGCTGGGATGTTGTCTCCGGAGCGCTTGCTTGACATTGTCCGGCACTTCACTCTGTTTATGGAGGTTGGCGCTGGTCGGACTGCGAAGATCGTCGGCCGGTACCAGCAGTACAGGGGCGTTCACAAGGCGATCCAGCGCTTGCTGACTGGCGAGACCAAGGCAGCTAGCGGGGAGATCGACCGCCGCGGCGGGATCATCTGGCACACCCAGGGCTCGGGTAAGAGCTTGACGATGGCGTTCCTGATCAGGGCGATGCGTAGTCATCCCGAACTCCGCAGGTTCAAGGTGGTCTTGGTTACGGACCGTACCGATCTCCAACGCCAGCTTCGCGATACGGCGGCGTTGGTGGGCGAGACCATCAAGGTTGCTCGAAACGGTCCCGAGGCCCGGACCCTGTTGCGGCAGCCGGGGCCGGCTGTGGTGATGGTGATGATCCAGAAGGTGGGCGATAAGAAGGGCCGCGGTGGTGAAGGTCTTGAGGAAGGAGAGACGTTCCCGGTCCTCAATGAGTCGGAGTCGATCCTGGTAATGGTCGACGAGGCGCACCGCTCTCACGCGTCGGTGCTGCACGCCAACCTGATGAACGCCCTACCCAATGCGGCACGGATCGGGTTCACAGGCACCCCGATCATCATGGGCAAGCGGAAGAAGACGTTGGAGATCTTCGGGGGTTACCTCGACCTGTACACGCTCACCCAGTCGGAGGCTGATGGGTCGACGGTGCCGATTCTCTACGAGGGTCGAACCACCGACGCGGCCGTCAAGGGCGCTTCGAAGATGGACGATCTGTTCTACCGGTGGTTCTTCGACCTCACCAATGATCAACGAGAGACCCTCCAGCGGAAGTACGCCACCACAGCGAAGGTGCTCGAAGCACCCGAGTTGATCGCCGCGAAGGCCAAGGACATTCTCCGCCACTACATCGGGACGGTGATGCCCGACGGTTTCAAGGGCATGATCGTCGCCACCAGCCGGGAAGCGTGCCTGCGGTACTACCAGGCCTTGAACACTGCCCGTGATGAGTTGGTTGCCGAACTCGACCAGTACCGATCACGTCTGGGCAACGGGTCCGGCGGGCTGCACGATCCCGACAAGGCGTTCATGCGCTCCGCGTCAGGTCAGGTCGACCTGATCCGTGCCCTCGAGTTCGCGCCGGTCATCTCCGCAGATCACAACGACCCGCCGCACTATTTGCCGTGGACCGGCAAGTCGCAGCAAGAGGGGCGCATCGACCGGTTCAAGCGTCCGTTGGGGCCCGCCGGCGACAAACACGATCCGCTCGCGCTGTTGATCGTGAAGTCGATGCTGTTGACCGGGTTCGACGCTCCACAGGCCCAGGTCCTCTACCTGGACCGGCTGATCCAGGAAGCCGAGTTGCTCCAGGCTGTCGCCCGCGTCAACCGGACCGCGCCGAAGAAGTTTCACGGTTTGGTGGTCGATTACTACGGCGTGTCTGCTCAGCTCACCCAGGCGTTGGCTGCGTACATGAACACCGAGGGCGAGATCGTCGATCCTGATGTCGATGGAGCGCTACGCTCGCTCGCCACCGAGATCGAGAAGCTCGAACCGCAGCGCCAACGCGTCCGGCAGATCTTCGTCCAGCGCGGGATCGACCCGGCGCCGACCGACGAGTTGATCGAAGCCTGTGTCCAGTTACTGGCCGATGAACGCCTCCGGGCCGTGTTCGACGTTGCGCTGCGGACCTTCCTCATCACCTTCGACACCGTCCTGCCCAGGCCCCAAGTGCTGCCCTTCGTCGAAGATGTGAACCTGTTCGGCGAGATCCAGATCCGGACCCGTCGCCGTTACCGCGACACGCCCGACGGTGACTTCGATCCCTACAAGTACCAGGAGAAGGTCCGGCGCCTGATCGACGAACACATCACGGTTCTCGATCTCAGCCAGAAGATCAAGTCACACCGGATTACTGACCCCGCCTTCCACAAGCACGTCGACGAGATGGGCTCGGGCAGGGCCAAGGCCTCGGAGATGGAACACGCCCTGCGTCACCACATCCGAGATCATGTTGACGAGGACCCGGTCTACTACAGGAGGCTCTCGGAAAGGGTGGATGAGATCCTCGAGCGGCTTGAGGACCGGTGGGAGCAGATCGCTCTTGAGTTCGAAGAGGTGATCGACGAGATCAACGCCGGCCGGACCGACGAAGACGAGACCGGCCTCGACCCGGCCACCGAACTGCCCTTCCACAACCAGATGGTCGAGAGGGTCGCCACTTCCGCATCGGACGCCAGTGACCGACTCATCGCGCTCACGACACAACTCGTGACCAAGATCCGCCGGATCATCGGCGCTGTGGGCTTCTGGGACAACGCCAACAAGCAGGACGAGCTCCGCAAGGCCATCAAGCGGACACTGGACGACAGCGACCTGTTCGTGTACGAGAGCATCGACGAGTTGGCGGTCGATTTCGTAGATCTCGCCAAAGCCAACCAGCACCGGCTGACATGACAGTCACGGCGGTCGCCCCACTCCACGACCTCCCCGAACTGGTCGTCGACGACCTCCTCTTCAAGGTTGCCCCACCCCGCGAACGCAAGACGATCGAGATAGTCGTCGAACGCGACGCCTCCCTAGTGCTCAAGGCCCCGCCGGCCGTAACGATCGAACGAGCCACCCGGTTCGTCAACGCTAAACGCCAATGGGTCTACCGCAAGCTCGTCGAGAAGGACGCCCTATCCGGCCCTCCGATCGTGAAGCGGTTCGTGGAAGGGGAGGGGTTCGCCTACCTAGGCCGTAGCTACCGGCTCACCCTCAAGTCCGAAGGCACAGGAGTCCGCCTCGACCGAGGCCGCTTCCACCTCCCCGCCGACCAGGTCGATCAAGGCGCCGAGGCCATGCGCCGCTGGTACACCGAGGTCGGCACCCAATGGCTAAGGAAGCGGATCCGTCCCTGGGCAGCCCGCCTAGGTGAGGAATCCGTAACCGTGGAAGTCCGCGACCTCGGCTTCCGCTGGGGTTCAGCCCGCCCACAACCCGGCCCCCAACGCATCAACATCCACTGGGCCACCCTCCAACTCCCCCCAACCCTCATCGACTACGTCCTAGTCCACGAACTAGCCCACCTCCGCGAACTCAACCACACCCCCGAGTTCTGGTCCATAGTCGACCGCCTAATGCCCAGCTTCCAAACCCCCAAGACCACCCTCGCCGCCGTCGGCAAGAACATCTGGCTCGGCTCCGATGCCATATAGGCAACGGAGCCAGGCTACTACCCTTGTATTCGCCTGCAGATATCACGAAAGCCTCCAATAGCTGTGCGCACGCCCTAAAATGCGGTGATCTTCGGCCCTGGCTAGCTTGGGGTGTTTCCGCAAGGCCCTGCATGTCGCAAGTGACCCCAGTAACCGGGGATGTGAGGGCATTTGTAGGGCCGGGCCTAGGACCTCAAGTCAGTTACTACCTGGAACATTGAGAGAAGACGAAATGACCCTGCCAAAGCGACACCTGTCCATGTACTTGATGAAGGAGGACACTTCTGTTGCCCAGTCGATTCGTGATGAACCGAATATATATCGTCATGAGCTTGTCGATACCAGTCTAGACGGTGCTCTATTCATTAGGACTAACCCCCGTAGTCTTCCATGGTGGATAGACTTTCTTAACCCACTGTCTAGCGATGAACTAGCTGCGCCGACCTCACGTTCCATTAGTGCCGTACTCGCCCTCAGAGTTGGGGAGGAGGGAGCCATTAGGACCGTCTGTTACACATTCGGCTACGGGCGTTATCTTCTTAACTCTAACCGTATTGATCAGTCATTCGGACTCAAAGTTGTCTTGAATACAATCGATCCACACAGTTTACGCAGTGTTGATGCTCGTCGCCAAGACGACATTGTCGTAACATCTCGGATTCAGTCGAGTATAGGGGCTGAATTTGCAGTGTTTAATCTCGATACATATCGTGATATAATAACCCGGGCTGTTGGCTTGACACAGGAGTCCCTTAAGCCCGATCTCGGAACGCGCGTACAGGGTTCATCTGGCTTATCATTCAATGTACCTATCTCTCCTCACGACTTGGCGATTAAGGCGCAGCAGGTCCTAGATATCTACGACCTCGATAACTATAGAGACCAGTTCCCATTTGTGGATCATATCCGGCCGGTTGATGCTACTCAATCGGCCGAACTTGATGAACAGCTAATTGCAGAGCTATCACAGCAATCGATTGAAGTAGACTCACAATTCCGTTGTCTCTATTTAGCTCCACCAGAGGTACTCGACTGGGAGGGCCTTGAGGGATTCTCGTTCTCGAGCGAGTCGACTTCGAATGGTACCATATATTCGGAGGTTCGCCTTGATGATTACCTCTATTCGATTCGTAATCGTAGGAGCGTAATCAACACTGGATCTTTGCGACGTGATCATATCACTCTATTGTATGAGGGTGAAGCAGGACGCCGCTTAGGCTCGGTCTATAAGTGCATAATCGCGGAAGTAGAACTGAGCGAGGGCACCTTTCAACTTGTTGATGGCAATTGGTATGAACTAGAACAGTCGTTTGTTGAGGAGATTCGCAATAGGGTGCGAGCCATTCCAATATCCGACATTAACTTTCCGGATCATCAGCAGGGAGATCACGAGAGTACCTACAATATGCAAGCCGCGGAGAGCCTGCAGGCCCTACTAATGGATCGTCAGTTGGTTGGACTGGGAGGTGGACGAAATAGGATTGAAGTTTGTGATTTGCTCCTGGATGGGCTCACCTTTATACATGTTAAGAAGCGATCATCGTCAAGCACCCTTAGTCATTTATGGTCACAAGGCACTGTCGCCATGGAAGCCTTACTCAGTGATAGCGTGTTTAGAGACGCTGTTCGACAGAAAATCGAGTGCATAGGTCCCAACTACAAGAATGTCGTTGACGAGAATCTAGTAGGAACGCGTTGCGCACTGATCTATCTCATTGTCGGTACAGATAGAGAGCATCCAGCATCTGGACTACCGTTCTTCAGTCAGGTGGCGCTGATGGGGGCTGTGCAAAGACTGACTACTATGGGGATCAGGATACACATAGCCGGAGTACCTTCCGTCGGTTAGGGCCTGTTGACACTACGGCGGATGTCGATCTGATAAAGGTATATGTCGCTAGATGACCGTAGTGACGATGGCAATTAGCTTGAGGGAGCTAGTGCGTACCCTATCTTATTAGGTCGTTAACCATCGACAGGCATGTGCCCCGAGACTTGTGTCAACAGGCCCTAGTTACAAGTCGTTGTGAGGTGGCTGAACGACGTCTGTCCATGACAGGCGTACATTGAGTCCTGAAGACCTGGGAACCCTCCCTCCCCCGGCAAACGGTCAGAATAAGGCCTCTCCGAGATTAGCCACCGGGGCGTTCTCATGCGTAGGTCGGGCCCCAAGGCCAAACTTACGGGGACCGGTCGCCGGTCCTGGACCTGAGAACGTTTAGGGGCTCGGTCAACCTGGCGGGCGATGGCTCTGCCTTCCCGGGGACGGCATTCCCCGCCCCACCATCGAGTACGAAGCCGTGGGAGTTCGTCCCGACTGCGGCCCTTGCACCTACCCGCCTTTCAGGCGATTAAGGCGTCGCATTCATGCGCCACTGGCACGCCGAGTTCGGCGCAAGGGTCTGCGCAAGCGGATCCAGCCCCTGGGCAGCCCCGCATTGGGGAGCTGGCTGTAGCCGTAGAGGTCGGCGGGTATCGGGTAGTCCCTATGCCCTTGCCGGCACAAGGGATTGCCCCTCCCAATCGCTCGGAGGTACGAGTCGAGCCGGTCTCGCGTGAGGCGGACCGCTTGGTGATTGATGCTTGACATCTGTCCCGCAGCAGGGGTGTTGACGATCGTTGAAGACCCCGGAACCGTCAATGCCTCGGCAAACGGCCGGGGTTACGCCTTCCAGGGCCTCGGCAGGCTGCTCGCTGAGTGGCAGCAGGAGAATCGGGCGTTTGCCGACGAGGCGATGGATGCTGCCTGGCTAAGCCTGCATGGGGATGACCATCGTCCTCGATGCCGGAGCACTCATCGCTATCGATCGCGGTAGCCGTGAGTTGCTGTCCCGATTGCAGACTGTCTTCGAGAACGGCGACCGGATCCGTGCTCCCGCCGGGGTGATCGGCCAGGTATGGAGGGACGGCGGTCGCAGAACCTCTCCTGCCAAGCGCTCAATCGATGCGAAGAGATACCGCGCGACGGTCGGACAGCCCGATCTGCAGGACAACTATGCGGCTAGGCGGTACGCTCGGAGGCGAAGAGGATACGTAGACGAAGGGTCACGACCACGGACTTTCGAAGGCGGGGATGAACAGACACAGATTGGTCGAGCTCATCGAAGAGGGCGAGAGTTCGACCTTGGAGTTCAAGCGGGATGGTCTCTCGATCCAGAGTCTAGGCAAAGAGTTGGTGGCTTTCCTCAACCTGGATGGGGGCACGGTCCTGATCGGCGTTGAGGATGACGGCAGTATTTCGGGCGCCTCGCGTGCAGGTATCGAGGAGTGGGTGGCCGAGGCCTGCCGCACGAAGATTGAGCCGCCGGTAATACCATTGCTGTCATGGACGAGAAACGTCGAACCGGGCCTCAATGTGCTCGCGGTCGGTGTACCGGCTGGGCCGGACAAGCCGTACGCACGGGTGCACAACCAGCGTAGGACCTACTACATCCGGGTTGGTAGTACTTCGAGGGAAGCGGGTCAGGATGAGCTGGGGAGGATGTTCCAAGCGTCGGGAAGGCTGCGCTACGGGGAGAAGCCCGTTCCCGGTGCCGGCTTCGACACCTTGGATCGTCGTAGGCTGCGCGACTACCTGAATCGGGTCATGGAAGGAGAGGCCCCGGGGGACGATGACACGGACGGATGGGAGAGGCTGCTTCGGAACATCGAACTCATGACGGTATCCGGCGGGCAGTGTGTCACGACCATAGACGGCATGCTTCTCTTCGGGAAGCGGCCTGGCAGGTATGTTCCCCAGTCCGGAATTCGTGCGATCTGCTACCCCGGAACCGATCCCGACTACGCGACCCGCGCTGACGAAGACTTGTGGGGGGCCATGGTTCCGCTCGGCGCTGAGGATGGTTCGTTGATCGAACCGGGGTTGGCCGACCGCGCCTGGGATTTCGTGCGTCGCAACACGACGCCGACGGCGTATCTCGAAGGACCTCGCCGGATCGACCGGTGGGAGTACCCCGAGGACGTGGTCCGGGAGGCCGTGGTGAATGCTCTCGTCCACCGTGACTACAGCATTGCAGGCACCGACATCATGCTCACCATCTTTGTGGACCGGATGGAAATCGTGAGTCCGGGCCGCCTACCCAATACGGTCACCGTTGACGGAATGAAGGCCGGCGCTCGCTACGCGCGCAACCAGACGCTGGTCAACATCATGCGTGACTACAGATATGTGGATGCTCGGGGTATGGGGGTACGGAACAAGATTATTCCGGGTATGCGGGCACACAACGGCACCGAACCCGATCTCGTGGAAGAGGAGCATCGCTTCACTGTGCGCCTATGGAAGAGTGAGGAGTCTCAGACCTCCTCCTAGGTTCTTCCGCACGCTAGGTTCTTCCGCACGCGGAGAGTGTGATCCACAACATCCGGCGGGCGGGATACGTAATGCGCCAAGTCCAGTGCTCTCAACTATTCGATGGTGTTCTTGGGACACGGTTCGACGCGGTGACGGGCGGTTATCCAGACTTCGGCACGACACGGCGCTCGTTGACTCCCCGATCCGAGACCGACGGCCTCCCGGAACGCTGCAGATGTGACGTTGCCTTGATGCTTGCGCTGAGGGTCGTATATGCTCGCTCCGAAAACCCCGGAACCGTCAATGCCTCGGCAAACGGCCGGGGTTACGCCTTTCCAGGGTCAGCCACATGGGCGGCGGCGACCATTTGGAGTGGGTCGCGGCTGCCGTGGTGAACCGCGGCGTCAACTTTGTCGTTCATCGGGGGCCGTTGAGTGTCGTCCTGTGTATCAAAATCCGGCATTGTGCCGTATGTTGATGCAGTAAGCGGCATGATTCGGGAGATGGTTCCTCCGAGGGAGCTTGCCGATTGGCTGATCGGGCGCGGACGGCACTTCGTATCAACAACGGAGATCGCCGGGATTCTTGGCGTTCCCGCTGCGTCGGTGCCGGCGAGCCTCGAACGCGCACGCGCCGCGGGCAAGCTGATCAGGGTCACCAAGGGCGGCTGGGTACCGGTGCCAGCTGAGTATCGGATAGCCGGTGCGCCGCCGCCGAGTCACTTCGTTCATCAGTTGATGGAGCACCTTGGGCATCCCCATTACGTCGGCTTCCTTTCTGCCGCCGCGGTCCATGGGGCCTCCCACCAGGTGCCGATGGTGTTCCAGGTGGTGACGCCGGCCCGGCTGCGTGAGCGGAGGATCGGGCGCGGTCGACTCCAGTTCATACACCGGACAGCGACGCCGCAGCGCCCCCGCATCCAGCACAGCGTCCCGTTCCTGGGCGGAAACAAATTGGCCCACCAAACGGGGTGGCCCTCGGACGGTGGGCCACCGCCACCTCGATCAGGCAGGGGAGGTTCGCCGCATGGTGTTCAAGGTCATAGGAACGGCCGCCGCCATCGTGCGTGTGCTGCAGCTGTGAGTCAGAATGAGTGAACTCTCAAATGGCCTGCCACGATCAAGGCCTTGACATCATCGGCCACCTGGAGAAGGCATACTGCCATCTCACCAAGGCCCATGTGTTCCATTTGAGCAGGGACCAGCAGGCGCTCCCAGTTACCGTGAACTGAGAGAGGCGGAGGACTTGGTACGGAACGCTCACCGGGCGGCACAGGAAGCCTATGTGAAGGTCAGAAACTTCAAGAGGCTGCGAGATTTTGTGGGTTTCTTAGCTCATAGCGGGAACGCTGAAGATGTGAGGTTGCCTTGATGTCTGCGCCGAGGGTCGTATATGCTCGTTCCGAAGACCCCGGAACCGTCCCTGCCTCGGCAAACGGCCGGGGTTACGCCTTCCCAGGGCCGCCTATCGCCACCGGTGTGCGAGTATGCGTGACACTGCCCATCGTCGTAGCCATGGTTCCGAACATCGGGAAGCTGCCCTGCCGCGTGCGGACGCGGACGGAGAATTGTTCGGAATCGTACAGTGAGCGGTTACGCGAGGGTCTTGAACCTGGTGCGGGGAGGGGGTACGTTGATGCGTATGGAGACCAAGCACAAACCCATGGGGACCAAGCACAAAACCGGCGTCGAAGAGGCGCCGAAGCTCTACGCCATAGTCGTGGGCCGTAGCAATGGACAGATAGACCCTGAGTTCGCCGCTGCCCTGCAGGAATACTGCGACGCCAGGGACAAGGATGCGAACGGCTGGGACAACAACCCTGAGAAGAAGGAGGAGGCTCGCGATGAGATGGGAAGGCTTTTCGCGGAGTGGCAGGAGGAGAACGGGGCCTTCACTGAAGAGGAGTTGGCCCGAGCACGCGCGCTGAAGTCCGGTGTCGACCTTCGTTCTTGATACGGGGGCGCTCATCGCCGTGGACCGGCGCAGCAGGGATGTGCTCTCGACCCTGCACTCAGCCTTCGCCGATGGTGACTCCGTTCTCGTGCCCGCCGGGGTGATCGGTCAGGCATGGAGAAAGCCCGGTCGCCAAGCCCTCCTTTCACGTGTTCTCAGACGATGCGATGAGATCCCGCTGGACGGCAGCGCGGCTCGGTTGGCAGGACAACTATGCGGTCAGACAGGCACCAACGACGTAATCGACGCATCCGTCGCCGTCGCTGCCGCTAACGCGAGGAGCCGCGACAATGAAGTTGTGGTCCTCACATCCGACGGGGATGACATGCGAACGCTGGTCTCCACGCGAACGCTGGTCTCCACGTTGAACTCCATCACGCGGATCGTAGAAGTGTGAGATTCGCTGAACACCCGGTTTCGCCATCCGTATTGAGACCGTCACGGCGGCGGGTGTGACTGGATAAAGTCGGGCGTGCACATGACGAGATTCCCGGAGATCAGCGACGAGCGCCGCATGGAGATGCTGGCGCCGCAGCCCGGCCGGGTGCGGGTGGTGATTGACACCGATGCGGCGAACGAGGTTGATGACCAGTTCGCCATCACTTGGGGGTTGCTGTCGCCCGAGCGGTTGGACATCGAAGCGATCGTGGCGGCGCCGTTCTCTCGTGCCTATTTCAGGGAGCCGCTCTTGGCGGCGGCGCGGGCGAATGTTGACGACTCGACCGCGGCCGAGGTGGACGACATCGCGGCCTGGGTGCACCGGCTGAGGGACGCCGGCATCGACCCAGAGGACGTCGAGTTCGAGACCACAGCCGAGGGTATGGAACTGTCCTTCGCCGAGATCGGCACCCTCATGGGGTGGCTCGGCATGTCATCGGAAGGGGTGGCCTTCCGCGGGGCTGACCGGTTCATGGAGTCACCCGACGACATCGTGGACAGCGAGGGCGCCCGGCGGATCATCGAGGCGGCGATGGCGGACGACGACCGCCTGCTCCATGTCGTGGCGATCGGTGCCCTCACCAACATCGCTGCGGCCTTGCTGATGGAGCCGGAGATCATCACCCGGATGGTGGTGTCCTGGACATCGGGGTACCCGACGTTCGTGAGGTTCAGCAACTCCCCATCGATGAACCTGGTGCAGGACCAGCACGCCTCTCGCCTGCTGTTCGAGTCGGGTGTGCCCCTCCTCTACCTCCCGGGCTACTACATCGGGGAGCAGTTGGTGATGTCGCTGCCGGAGTCGGAGCGGTGGGTCAACGGCCGCGGGGAGATCGGCAACTACCTCCATCACCTGTACACGAATAACCGCCTGCGAACACAACGGCTGGTCGAGCCCTTCCCGGGCCAGTCCTGGGTGTGCTGGGACTTCATCAACTTCGCGTGGTTGATCGACCCGACGTGGGTGCCGACCACGTTCTTGCCCACACCGACCCTCGACGAAGAGCTCATCTGGCAGCATCGTCCAGGCTGGCCGCTGATGAGCGAGGCCACCGACGTCGACAGGGATGCGGTCTATCGCGATTTCTTCCGCAAGCTCGACCGGCACAGCAAGACGGTGGACAAGCTCCCTCAAGGGGTCGGTTCGGCACCTTCGGCTACGAGGTGCTGCTAGCCGGACTTGATCCCGGCGGCGGCCTCCAGACCCTGCGCCGACATCAGCACCCGGCATCCCCGTTGCGTCGGCGCGTAGCGAACATCATGATGCGCGGCCGCGGAGCAGCGCGCGCTATCGGGTACTGCGGCTGGTGATGCGCGCAGCCACGCCGAAGTGGTCAGTCAGCTTCTTCCCTTCGAGGAGGTTGCTGATCACGGACACGGACTCAACGGCCAGATCCGCGCTCAGAGCGATGTGGTCGACAGTGGCGCGGCCCTTGAAGGCGATGTCCGACGTCACGATCCGCATGCCCGGCGGCAAGGCTGCGCGCAGGGCGAGCCGGAGTCCGGCCGGTGCGCGGCTGGCCGGCCCGATCATTTGGTTGAAGTCACCGATCACGATGACCCGCTCGGACGGGACCCGTGCAAGCACCTGACAGAGGCCGTCCAGATACCGTTCATGGTCCCCCCAGGGCTTCTTGCGCTCATCACCGCGCCGTGCCTCGGTCCGTGACATGGACCAGGGAATGCAGACACCGACGACGCTGACGTCGCCGAGCGGCGTCTGCGTGACCCCGGACACGAACCGTCCGGGCGGGAAGGCTTCGATCCCCAGATCGTTGACCTGCTGCCAGGGCTGTCTCGACCAGAGCATCACCTTGCGGCGACCCTTCCGGATCGGATAGCCGTAGTCGGCCTGGGAACAGATGCTGTGCCCGTCTTGAGACAGCAGATAGTGGTGCGTCTCGGTCAGGCAGATGACGTCAGGCGCGTGCTGGTCGAGGCGGTTGAGGAGATGCGGCGTGCGCTGTGAGCGGGGCGTCGCCCATTCGACGTTCCATGTGGCGATCGCGAGCGACATTAACGGGCTCCACGGGCGACGTTACGCCGTTTTCCTGGCCGGGGTCCTGACCGCCCTCGGTCATGTGCTTGGAGGCCGTGACCCGGCGCATGCCACGGGTGCTTGGGGTCGAAGTTCGACTGGCGCGGTCTCACGCCGCGGGCCGACCGTCCAGGTTGACCATGATCTCGCACAACACCTCTCGCGTCCAGCGGCCGAACCATACTGCTCCCCGCATCCCGGCTGCCTGGTGGCGAGCGGCGTGACAGACCTCCCGCTGCGACTCCATGCCCACGTCACCTCTATGTATGTTACGAAGGTGGACGATGGGGCATGAGCGAGGCTGATACGGCTCGCGCGGGTGATCCCGCTCTCTTTTCGATCGGTCACTCGACCCATCCGATCGAGGTCTTCGTGGAACTCCTCCGAGGACACGCGGTCGAGTCGGTGGCAGACGTGCGCACCACGCCGTTCTCGCGCTTCAACCCGCAGTTCAACCGGCGTGCCCTTGAGCGAGACTTGCACGCGGCTGGCATCCGGTACCTGTTCCTCGGGGAAGAACTCGGCGGGAGGCCCGACGGCGACCGGTTCTACGATCAGGAGGGGCATGTGCTCTACGGACGGATGGCGGAGAGCCCGCGGTTCGAATCCGGCTTGAGCCGGCTGGTCGAGCGGGCGGAGACGTCGCGCGTGGCCGTCATGTGCAGCGAGGAGGATCCGGCCGGATGCCATCGCTTCCTGCTCATCACCCGGGTGTTGCTCCTTCGAGGTATCGAAATCGCCCATATCCGTGGTGACGGCTCAACACAGCGAACCGAGGATGTGGACGGCTCCCAAGGTTGGTCGGATCCTGCCTTCGAGGAGGTCTCCCTCCTGGACGGGTCGGCGCGGAGTTCATGGAGATCCACCCGGCCGATCTCGCGGGGTCGGCGCCGTGCGTAGGGCTCGCCTCCGGGATGGGGATCTTCCAGAGGCGTCGTGCTACGTACAACCTGTGGAGCCATAGACTTCTCGCGTAACCGTCAGCGAGGCGGCAAGGAGGATCCGGTGGCAAGGGTGCTGGTGCTCGGAGCCTCCGGTTATGTGGGCAGCCATCTGATTCCCTGCCTGGTGGAGCGGGGACACGACGTGCGTGCCGCAGGCCGTCGACCGGAGACGCTGGACGCCCGCGGGTGGGAGGGCGTCGAGGCGGTTCGCGCCGACGCTCTCGATCCGGACTCGCTGTCTCAGGCATTCGAAGGTATCGAGGTTATCTACTACCTGATCCACTCGATGGCATCGGGGAAGGACTTCCCGGAACTGGACCGTCGAGCGGCGACTCATGTTCGGGATGCTGCTGCGACCGCCGGGGTGGCCCGCATCATCTACTTGGGCGGGTTGCAGCCGCGGGAGGCGGCCTCGCTACACCTGGACTCCCGGCGCGAGACCGGGGAGGTGCTCCGATCGGGCGCCGTTCCGGTGACCGAGATCCGCGCCGGCATCGTTGTAGGCTCTGGCTCCGCTGCCTTCGAAGTCATCCGTGACCTCGTCTACCACCTACCCGTGATGGTGACTCCGCGGTGGGTCGACTCTCGGACCCAGCCGATCGCTCTGGATGACCTGATCGAATACCTCGTCCTCCTTCCGGAGACCGCGGCTTCGGCAGGTCGGATCTATGACATCGGGGGGCCGGAGGCGTTGCGCTACCGGGACATGCTCACCGGCTTCGCCCGGGTGATAGGCAAGCGCCTCCTGATCGTCCCGGTGCCCGTCCTCACCCCTCGCCTCTCCTCCTACTGGCTGAACCTGGTCACCGCCGTACCGACGAGCGTCGCCAGACCGCTGATAGACGGTCTGAGACACGACCTGGTCATCGATCCCGGCGCCGACCTGGCCAGTTCGATCCCGCTCCCTCTCCGCACCTATGAGGAGGCGGTAAGGGTGGCCCTCGAGGCCGAGCACGACACCGAGGTGCCGGCGCGCTGGACGGAAGGCTCGTTCGCGATGCGGGATTATCGCTCGGACATCTCCTACTACAGCCGTGGCGAACGGGTCGAGCGCGTGTGCGAAGCGGAACCGGAGACTGTCTGGGAGGTCGTGTCGTCGATAGGAGGGACGAACGGTTGGTATTACGCCAACCCGTTATGGAACCTGCGGGGCATCCTGGATCGCATGGTCGGGGGAGTCGGCCGCCGCCGGGGCCGCCGCCATCCGACCGAGTTGCGGGTGGGCGACACGCTCGACTTCTGGCGGGTGGTTGCCGTGGAGCCCGGTCGCCGCCTGACCCTCCTGGCAGAGATGCGCCTTCCCGGCAGCGCGATTCTCGAGTTCGAGGTGCTACCCGAAGCAGACGGTTCCCGCATAGTCACCGCCGCCCACTTCCACCCTGCGGGTGCTCTGGGCCTCCTCTACTGGTACGCATTGTGGCCCGTCCACAAGCGCATATTCGCCGGCCTGGCCGATGCCTTGGTCGAGCGCTCGTTGGGCCGGACGCCCGCAAAGGTACGGGCGGCGCCCGGCAGCAGCTAGACGATATCTCCTTGCTGTTGGTTCCTTAATCGGTAGCTGGAATCGCGCCGTCCTAGCCAAGACTGTCGAGGATCGCGAATGTGTCGGTGGCGGGTGATAAGTTCGCCTCTGTGGAGGACCTGCACCGGACACGCGCCCTGAAACGATCAGGCAAGCCGGAATCGCTTGTGGACTATTGCTGTCCGCCGGAGACGCCGTGGCGCTGCTGATCCACGTCGGGTCACATCCCGACGAGTTGGTGGGCAGATTGTGCGAGGAGTTGGCCTTGCCTCCGGCCGATCCATTCGCGCAGGAGGTGGTGGCCGTGCCCACGCGCGGGATCGAGCGCTGGCTCACCCAGCGGATCGCCGCCGAACTGGCTGACCGAACATCCGGCGACGGTGTGTGCGCCAACGTAGAGTTCCTCTCCCCGCGTCGCCTCGTCCGGGAGGTGCTCCGAGCGGTTCCCGAAGTGGCTTCAGCGCTGGATGCTTGGGAGGGACCCGCTCTGACCCGCACCGTGGTCTCGGTGGTGGACGATCACCTCGGCGAGCCCTGGATGTGGCTTCTGGCCCGCTTCATCGACGCCCCGAATGCGGTCGATTCGCTCGGCAACAGCCAGCGGCTGCGAGCGGCCCGCAAGATCGCCGGGCTGTTCACGCGCTACGCGCGGCGCCGGCCCGAGATGGTCCTGGCCTGGATGGAGGGGGACGACGTCGGGCCCGATGGAGGCGCCCTTGCCGGAGCGGATGTCTGGCAGGCGCACCTGTGGCGGCTGGTCCGGGCGCGGATAGGGACGCCCAGCCTCGCCGAACTGATCCCCTCGGCCTTGGAACCGATCCGCAGCGGCGGGCTCGATTTGGCCCTGCCGGAGCGTCTCTTCGTGTACGGGCTCACCTCGGCGGACCCTATGGATGTCGAGGTGTTCGAAGCGCTCGCCGCTGCCCGCGATGTGCACCTCCACCTGCTGCATCCGTCTCCCGTCCTGTGGCGGGACACGGCGGTCCTTGCCGGACGGGACGGGATCCGCGCCGGCTCGGGAAGGGCGGGTGATCCCACCGCGCACCTGCCCAGGCATCCACTGCTGCGATCCTGGGCGCAGGACAGCCGCGAGCTCCAGCTGATCCTGGCGAGCCGGGACCATACGAGCCAACCGTCCGCCGACGTGTCAGGAAACGCGGACACGACCCTGCTCGAGCGGCTCCAGCAGGACATCCGCTCCAACGCCCTTCCCGCCGCCGGCGTCGCTCCGGCTGGTGCCCTCGACGGAGGAGACCGCTCGGTCCAGATCCATGTCTGTTACGGCGCCCGTCGGCAGGTGGAGGTTCTGCGCGACGCCATCCTTCACGTACTCGCTGCCGACGCCACTCTCGAGCCCCGCGATGTCGCCATCATGACACCCGACCTCGCCACCTTCGCGCCTCTCCTCGAAGCAGTGTTCCTTGGCGCAGCCGGCGGCGGCGAAGCCGGCCCCGGCGCCGATACCTTCGGCGAACGAACCGGTGACGATGCCCTGCCCGATCTGCGCCTGCGGATCGCCGACCGGGCGCCCGCCGCCACGAACCCGCTGGTCCGGTTCGCGGCAGCCGTCCTTGACCTGGCCTGCTCCCGCCTCGAAGCGGGCACGATACGGGAACTGGTAGCGATGCCGGTCGTGCGGCGGTTGTTCGGATTCGACGAGGAGACGGCCGACGCGATCGCCGCGGTGATCGAAGACACCAACGTGCGGTGGGGCCTCGATGGCGGCCACCGCGCCGTGTGGAACGCCGGCACCTTGGCGGACCACACGTGGCGGCGTGGACTCGACCGGGCTCTCTCGGGCGTCTTCTACGCGGACAGCAGCGTTCGTGTGGTGGGCACGGTCGCTCCCCTTGACGGGGCCGAGGGGCAGGAGGCGTTGCCGATCGGGCTGCTGGCCCAGATCATCGACCGGATCGTCACGGTCCGGCGCCTTCTCGGCGAACCGCAGCCGCATTCCCAGTGGGGACCTGCCGTCGGCGCAGCCGTGCGCCTGCTGGCGGCTCCTGCCTGGGACGACCAGTGGCAGTGGGGCCAGTTGGAGCGCCTGCTGGAGGGGAGTTTCCCGGGCGTGGAGGCGGGCGGGGACGATCCCCTGCTCGATCCTGCCGAAGCCCGGCTGGTGGTGGCCGACTGGTCGCGGGAGGTGCCGAGCCCCCTGCACTTCAGGACCGGGGACATCACGGTCTGCACGCTGGTCCCGATGCGTTCGGTGCCCTACCGGGTGGTGTGCCTGCTCGGCATGGACGACCGGCGCTTCCCCAGGAACAGCAGGGCCGACGGCGACGACCTGCTGGTCGACAACGAGATCATCGGTGACTCCGACCGGGGCGCGGAGGACCGCCAACTCCTCCTGGATGCGGTCATGGCGGCCGGGGACCACCTGATCGTCACCTACTCGGGGCGTGATGAGCTGACCAACGCCGAGTATCCGCCGGCGGTCCCGATCGCGGAGCTGACCGACGTCCTGTCCGGCATGGTGGGCGACGCCGGCGTGGAGAGCCTCTGGACTCACCATCCTCTCCAGCCGTTCAGCGAGATCAACTTCGTCTCGGGAGGTCTCGGTGTCCCTGGACCCTGGGGGTTCGACCCCATGCAGTTCCGGGGCTCGCTGGCCGTCCAGCGTCGAACCGGCGCCGACGCGCCGCGGCTCTTGTTGCCGGTCCCCGAGGATGACGTCTTCTCCGAGATCCGTCTCGAGGACCTGGGACGCTTTATCGAGCATCCCGCCCGCGAGTTCATCCGCGCCAGGCTCGGCTTCGTGATCCCCCGACCTGGCGAGATTCCCGACGACACCGTGCCCACGGACCTCGGCCCCCTGGAGGAGTGGAAGGTCACCAACCGCTTCCTCGCCGGATTGTTGGCGGGTCATCCGATCGAGTCGCTCGAAGCTCACGAGCGGGCCGGCGACAACCTGCCGCCTGGCGACCTCGGGCGGGCAGGCCTCGACAGGGCCCGGCAGCGGGCGTTCGAACTGTGGACGGCGGCCACGGAAGCGGGATACGACCCGGAGCGGCACCGCCAGTTCGCCGGGGCGGTCCGGGTGGGTGATCACACGATCGAGGGCTTGGTAACGGCCGATCCGGGCGCTTCCCGAGTGGACATGGTCACCCCCTCGCGGCTCAGGGGCAAGCAACGCTTGAGAGCCTTCCTCCAGATGCTCTTCCTGTCGGCGCTGGACCCGCATCGCTCCTGGCAAGCGTTGCTGCTCGGTCGCCACCTACGCGGCAACAAGCTCCGGAGCGTGAGGATCGGACCGATACGTGGTGACGCGGAGCGCCGCCGTCAGCAGGCGGAGCGTATGCTGGCCGGCCTAGTCGATCTGTACGTCGAAGGCCTCACCACTCCCATCCCGTTGCCCTGCGAGACCTCCTTTGGCTGGCAGCGGAAGATCGGTCACCGCCGCGATGTCGCCTGGAAGGTCGCCGAGCAGGCGTGGGAGAAGGACCGGTTCTCTCCCGAGGCGAAGGATCCATCCAACGAGTTCCTGTTCCCGGCCCTGGGGACGATGTCCGCCCTGGAGCGGAGTTCCTTCGCGGAGAACGCCGAGAGGCTATGGGGGCCGATCCTGCCGCTGCTGGTGGAGAAGACGGTATGACCGCGGTCGGTCCGTACGACCCCTACGCGCCGATCGCAGATGGCCGCACGGTCATCGAGGCAAGTGCCGGTACCGGCAAGACCTTCACGATCGCGGCCGTCGTCACGCGTCTGGTGGCCGAGGAGGGTCTTCCACTCGAACGTATCCTCGTGGTCACCTTCACCCGGGCCGCCACCGCCGAGCTCAAGGACCGGGTCAGGCGGCGGATGGTCTCCACCCTCGGCGCACTCCGCGGCTCGCAGGTCGGCGGGCCGGCCGACGACCACATCCGCGTCTTGCGCGACGCCGACCGCGACAGCCGGAGGCTGTATTCGGACCGGCTCGAGGAAGCTCTGACCCACTTCGACCGCGCCCAGATCTTCACCATCCACGGCTTCGCCCTCCAGCTGTTGCAAAAGCTCGGATTCCGGTCCCGGCTTTCCGGCGACATGGAGCCCCGTGAGATAGACGAGTTGCTGCTGCGCCGGGCCGCCAGCGATCTGGTGGTGGATCGTTTCGCCGTTCACCGGCCGGATGACCGATCCGAGCAGGTCACCCAGGAGCACCTGGCCCAGATCGGCAAGGTCGTCGTCACGATTCCGGACGCCCGGATCACTCCGGCGCCTGCCTCCGCTGAGGGACAGGCGAGCATGCGGGCGGAGCTTGCTCGGAGGATGAAGTCGGTACTGTCCCGGCGGCTGTGGGCGGAAGGGATGGTCACGTTCGATGACACCCTCGTGGAGGCCCGCGACGCGTTGAATGAGGACCGGGTTGGCGTCGGTGCCCGGGATCTGCTGAGAAGGCGCTACTCCGTCGCTCTGGTCGACGAGGCCCAGGACACCGACCCCATCCAATGGCAGATCCTGAGGGCGGTGTTTGACGAGTCCCGGCTGGTCGTCATCGGCGATCCGAAGCAGTCGATCTACGCCTTCCGAGGTGCCGACATCGAGTCCTACCTCTCGGCTGTCGAGGACCCCTCCGGCCATCGCACCCTGGCCACCAACTGGCGCAGCGACGGACCGCTGATCGCCGCGCTCGACGCGCTGCTGGCAGGCGCCACGTTCGGCGACGACCGTATCGGCTACCGGCGGGGGGGGGGCGGCGGCCCAAAACCGGAGGGCCGCGCCCCGGGGGGGGGGCGGGTGCGGGCAGCCGACCAGAACCGGACGGCCCGGATCCGGGGTGTCGGCGAATCCTTGGAGATTCGCCGCTTCTCGGATGATTTCCCCCTGCCCCGCCAGCAATACAAACCGTTCTTCTACGTGGCGGACGCCAGGAAAGCGGTCGCCGCGGATGTGGCCGCAGAGGTGGTCCGGCTCCTCGATCATGAGGTCACCTTGGAGGGACACGACGGCGAGGAACGCCGGCTCGCACCGGGGGACATCGCGGTGCTGTGCCGCACCGGGAATCAGGTCGGAATGATCCGGGACGCCCTTGCGGCCGCGAACGTACCGTCGGTGGTGGCGCGGACCGGCAGCGTGTTCGCCACGCCGGCGGCCGAGCATTGGCGCCGGTTCCTCCATGCGGTCGAACGGCCCAGCCGGGCGGACTACCTTCGCCTGGCAGCCACCACTCCGCTCGTCGGTATGGACCTTCCCGAGGTGGCAGGTCTGGAAGGCGACACGATCCTCGACCTGCAGCAACTCTTCCTGCGGTGGCAGGGTCTGCTGCACGACCGCGGGGTACCGGCGATGTTCGCCGACATCGACCGGACGACAGGTCTCACGGCCCGGACCCTCTCCCGGTTCGAGGGCGCGAGGGAACTGACCGACCTGAACCACATCGCCGAGGAGATGCATGCCGCCTGGCGGAGGGGTCGGATCGGGTCGCTGATCGTGTGGATAGAGGTCGCTATGGAGGAAGCGGCCCGCAACGCCGAGGCGAACGTGGAGGACGCCGAGTCCCGCCAGCGCCGGCTGGACACCGATGCGGCGGCGGTGCAGGTCCTGACGGTGCATGCCGCCAAAGGCCTGGAATACCCCGTGGTTATGGCGCCGTACCTGTGGGACATCCCCAGGATCAAGCCCGGGATACCCGTCTTCCACGACCCCGAGCCTGCTACGGAGGGGGAACCCCGCCGGCGTGTCATCGATGTCGGCGGCCCCATTTCTCCCGGCTTCGACTCCCACCGGGAGGCGGCGATGGACGAGGACGCCGCCGAGGAGGGCCGGTTGCTGTACGTGGCGCTGACCAGGGCCAAGCACCGCCTGGTCGTGTGGTGGATAGAGAACACGTGGAACTCGGCCAGGACCAAGCTCCACCGGATCCTGAGCCGCGGGGGCGACCCCGATCGAGAGATCGAGCGGCTCATCGGGGTCTCCGGGGGAACTATCGGCCAGACCGTCCTGACCGCACCCCAGCCGGCGGCCCTGTACTCGGGAGAGCAGCGGACTCCCGGCCGGCTCGAACGGGCCCGCCTCGATCGTCCTCTTGACTACTTCTGGCGGCGGGTCTCCTTCACGTCCTTGTCGCCGGACCGTCCCCTGGGCGGGGAGCAGGACACCACGGACGAACCGGACCGGGTCGATGAACCGACGGAGGTCGGCGAACCGGGTGGGGCGGGCGGAGAGCTGCTGATGGACGATCTCCCTCGAGGGCCAAGGTTCGGGTCGCTGGTGCACCGGATCTTCCAGAACGTGCCCTTCGACGCTCCCGACTTCCCTGCCGCCATCGGATCCGAGCTGGCCCGCCTCATCCGCCAGGCGACGTGGGACTTCGACACCGATACCTTCGTCAGGGGGATGACCGCTGCGATACGAACACCCCTCGGACCCGGAGACGACGCCCCGTCCCTGCGCTGCCTCGACCCGGGCCGCACCCTCAAGGAGATGGGCTTCGAGTTGCCGCTGCGCACTTCCGCATCCACCATCACCCTCCGCGACATCGCGGCGGTCATGCTGGAACGTCTGCAAGACGACGATCCCCACCGCGGCTACTTCTCGCAGCTGCACGAACTGGAACCTCACCGGTTCCGCGGTTTCCTGACCGGGGAGATCGACCTCGTCACCGTCCTCCCGGACCGCCGCGCCGATCGTTACGTGGTCATGGACTTCAAGTCCAACACGCTTCCGGCCGCAGGGGAGCTACCCGCGGTAGCCGACTACGGACCGGGCCCGCTCGTCGCCGCCATGCACCACGGCAACTACGTGCTCCAGGCGTTGCTGTACCAGGTGGCTCTCCACCGGTACCTCGAATGGCGCCTCCCCGGCTACCGGCCGTCCGCCCATCTGGGCGGTTCCATGTACCTGTTCATCAGGGGCATGATCGGTCCCCGGACCCCGGTCGCGGACGGGGAGCGCTGCGGGGTGGCGCGCTGGCTCCCGCCGCCGCAGGCGATAGTCGCGCTGAGCGATCTCTTCGCGGGGCGCCGGTGATAGTTGCCGCCGGACGGCTCGAAGCCGCCATCGCAGGACCACGAGCCGTGGCCGGTGCATCCGGCCTGCTGGCTGCCTTCAATGAAGGGGGTGCGCTCTCGCCGCTGGACGTTCACGCCGCGGCGGTGATCGCCCGGTTGTGGGCCGAGTCTGACCAGACGGTGATGCTGGCAGTCGCCCTGGCCGTTCGCGGCACCCGCATCGGGCACGTATGCATCCGTCTCGAGAGCCAGCGGGAAGCGATGGTGATCGAGGGCCAGCCTCCGGAGGTGGTGGAAGCGCTTCCCTGGCCGGACCCGGAGGAGTGGGCGGTGGCAGTGTCGGCCAGCCGGATGGTCGGCGACGGCCGGGGAGAGGAGCCCCTCGTCCTGGACGGCGATCGCCTCTACCTCGAGCGTTACTACCGCTACGAGGAGCGGGTGGTCAACCTCATCGGCGCACGCGCCGCCGCCCGCCGGACGGTCCTCGCACCGGAGACTCGGACGGTCCTGGACGGGTTGCTTCGGCCCCTCCCGGACAACGGGCCGAACCTCCAGCATGCCGCCGCCGTCAATGCTCTAACCGGGAAGCTGACCGTGGTTGCCGGCGGTCCGGGTACCGGCAAAACGTACACGGTGGCGAGGATGCTGGCGGCCCTAGCCGAAACGTCCGCAAGCTTTCCGCGGGTGGCGTTGTGTGCCCCAACCGGGAAAGCGGCCGCCCGGCTGGGGGAGGTCATCGACGAACTGGCAGCCGAGGCCGAGAGTCCGATCGTCCGGGAGCGGCTGGAGACGCTCCAGACCGGCACCATCCACCGGCTCCTCGGGTGGGCGTGGGGCCGGGGCCGGTTCGCCCACCACGAGCGGAACCGGTTGCCCCACGACATCATCGTCGTCGATGAGATGTCGATGGTCTCGCTACCGCTGGCCGCCAAGCTCATGGCCGCGGTGCGGAGCGACGCCACTCTGGTGCTGGTCGGGGATCCGTACCAGCTGGAGTCGATCGAGGCCGGGACGGTTCTCGCCGACATAGTGGGTCCCGCCGCCCGGTCACCCGACCGGGGACAGCGGAGTTCCGTCCCCGGCGCGCCCGCGATCGCCGACTGCGTGGTTGTGCTGGAGCGGGTCCACCGCTTCGAGGAGCAAGGCCCGATCGCCGATTTCGCCGACGCGGTTAGGGACGGTGATCCGGACCGGGCAGTGGAGTTACTCGGCCGGGGAGTGGATGGCCTTCACTGGGTGAAGGACCGGACCGAGGCCGGTTTCCGGAGGCTTCGGGCACGGGTGGCCGAGCGCCGGGCCCGGTTGGTGGAGGCGGCATCCGTGCCGGGCAGCGAGGAGGAAGCGTTGGCCTGCCTGGGCGAGATGGGGGTGCTATGCGCCAACCGTGACGGTCCTGGGAGCGTGGAGCAGTGGAGGGGCGAGATAGAGAACGCTCTGGGCGAGAGGTTCCCCGGTCTCCGGTATCGCGGCGAGTGGTACCCCGGGCGTCCGCTGATGATCACCAGAAACGACTACAACCTGGGCCTCTACAACGGGGACATCGGCGTGGTGGTCGGGGCCGGCGAGGGCGTGCGCGTGATGTTCGACCGGGGTGGTGTCCGCTCCTTCCCACCCGGCCACCTGGGGGATCACACCACGGTCCACGCCCTGACCATCCACAAGAGCCAGGGATCCCAGTTCGATGAGGTGATCGTCTCGCTTCCACTGGAGTCTTCGCGGTTGCTGACCCGGGAGCTCCTCTACACCGCAGTGACCCGGGCGTCCAAGAAGGTGACGGTTGTCGGTCCCGAGTCCGTCATCCGTCTAGGCGTCGAGCGCTCTGTCCAGCGGGCCTCAGGCCTGAGGTCAAGGCTGTGGGGATGAAAACGTCCTCGGCGTTCCGGGTTGGTAGTACTTCTAGTCGTGGTCATACTCGGTTATACTGGACGGGGTGAAGATAGCGGTCTCCATCCCCGACGCTTTGTACGAAGCGGCGGAACGTCTAGCGGCACGACGCCGGTGTTCACGGTCGAGTCTGTACGCCGAGGCATTGGAACGTCTCCTGGCTCAGGAGGACTCCGAGGAGGTGACGGTCCGCCTTGACGCCGTGTACTCCGACGAGCCCTCGCAGATTGCCGGCGAACTGATTGAGGCGCAGCGGCGAGCCTTGCACGACCGCTGGTGATCCGCCGCGGCGACATACGCTGGGTGAGTCTCCGCGATCCTGTAGGTTCCGAACCAGGCTACCGGCGGCCCGTCCTGATCGTCTCGAGCGACCGCTTCAACAGAAGCCGGATCGCGACAGTGGTTGCGATCGTTATCACCTCGAACGTACGGCTAAGCGCAGCACCCGGCAATGTTCTCCTTGCGGGGGCCACATCCGGCCTGGGCAGGGCTTCCGTAGTGAACGTGTCACAGGTCGTCACCCTCAACAAGGCCGATCTTTCGGAATCGGCAGGGAGGCTGGATGAGGCCGCGATGCGCATGGTCGAGGAGGGCATCGCCCTGGTCTTGGATCTTCCAACCGCGCGTTGACTCCCGAGACCAATGGCGAGTGTGTTTCGTCTGGACTGACCAAGGCGCGATGGAGATAGAAGTAGTCGATTATCACTGAGGAGTAACCATGGCCACAGCCGGACCCATCCATCCCGGAGAACACTTGAGCGAGATCATGAGCGAACTTGGCATTTCCCAGTATCGACTAGCCAAGACTATTGGAGTGCCACCGATCCGTATCAACGACATCGTGCATGGCCGCAGGTCTGTCACGGCCGACACCGCGTTGAGAATCGGAAAAGCCCTGGGTATGACTGCCGAATTCTGGCTGAACCTGCAGCGTATGTACGACCTGGACGCAGCTCGCGCCACGACTGATACCAGTGGTATCGGTCCGCTCGTAGAGATAGCTGTTTGAGACCATCGGACGGCGTGAGCGCGTGGTTACGTATCCACGCAACGGTGCCGGTGTCGTAGTTTGAGTTACGAGTGGCATTGAGCACTCCGGCATCGGAGCCGGCAGCCACAACGAGCATGGCGCCTCGTAGACTCCATGATCTCGACGCACTTCGTGGGTTCGCGATGCTGCTGGGCATCGGCCTGCACGCATCGCTGGCGTTCTTCCCGGCGGCATGGTGGGTGCAGGACCGCACTTCCGGCCTAGACGGGCTGTTCGACGAGTTCTTCTGGGCGGTCCATGGATTCCGCATGCCGGTGTTCTTCCTGATGAGCGGCTTCTTCACCGCCTTGCTCTGGCGGCGGCGCGGCCTCGGCGCCCTGCTGAACCATCGGCTGCGCCGGGTGGCCCTCCCGCTCGTTGTCGGCATGCTCACGATCATCCCCCTGACCGCCGCGGTCGGCGATTGGGCCGCCGCCTCCGCGCCTCCACCTGAAGTGGTGGATGATGACATCTGGGGCAAGGTGTTCGCCGGCGACGTCTCCGGGGTGGAGAAGCTGCTGGACAGGGGCTTCGATCCCGACCTGCGTGCTGAAACGGGTGGATGGACGCTCCTCCACGCGGCCGCATTCACCGGTGACGTGGAGATGCTGGACCTGCTGCTCTCACGCGGCGCCGAGCCGGCGCCGATCGCCACCGCCTCGGAAGGCGAGACACCCCTAGGCGTGGCCTTCCACTTCGGCCACGAGGAGGCGGCCGACCTGCTGGTCGCATACGGAGGCGGGGATCCGCTCCCCGAAGGGATCGAGTGGTCGGCAATCCCGGGCTGGGGAGCAGGCGCCGCCGAGACGGAGGAGGACGATGGTTCGGCCGCCCGGCTCGACCTGTCCACGATCCAGCGTTTCTTCCATCTCTGGTTCCTCTGGTTCCTCCTCTGGCTGGTGGCCGGTTTCGCCATCGTGGCATGGGTGGTGGACCGCCGGGATCCTCACCGTCCGGGGCAGGCGGCGTGGCCACGGTGGGTCATGTGGTCGATGATCCCCCTCACGATCGTGCCGCAGCTGTTCATGGGCGGGGGCGGCGCCTATCCGGTCTTCGGGCCCGACACCTCGGATGGTCTGGTTCCGCTTCCTCACGTTCTCGCCTACTACGCCACCTTCTTCGTATTCGGCGCCCTGATGTACCGGCGCCGGGGACGCACGGATAAGCCGCTGGTCGACACGATCGGGAGACCGTGGTGGCTCTTCCTGCCGGTCTCGTTCCTGATGGTGCTCCCGGCCGGACTGGTCTTCACCTTCGACGAGGCGGCCTCCTCGTGGCCGCTGGCGTCGGTGCTGCAGGTCGCCTACGCCTGGGGGATGTGCTTCGGGTTGATGGGGCTGTTCCGGGTGCTGTTGGCGGAGGAGCGTCGCGGGGTTCGCTACCTCTCCGACTCCTCGTACTGGTTGTATCTGGCTCACCTTCCGGTGGTGGTGGCCGCACAAGCAGTCGTAAGGGACTGGGACCTGCCGGCAGAGGTCAAGTTCCTGATGATCTCGGTGGCCGTAACGGGGCTGCTCCTCCTGACCTACCAGCTCTTCATCCGGTACACCCCGATCGGGACGATGCTGAACGGCCGGAAAGTCCGCCCTTCTCCTCGCATCGACGTGACAACAGCTCCGTAGCGAACAACAGGTCACGTTGCTCCTGCGGTAGTACCACACAGCTGGCGGTGGGAGTCTCGGGGTGACGCACCCCCCAGTCCCCGTACCCCACCGGTTACGGTAAACTACGTCAAACGCGAAACGACGGGCCACCACAGGCGATCAACCCTGCTGGCGCCCAACCCGGAAGCTACTCACCGTAACAGGGCTTTCGCTTCCGCTACCGCTTCGCCCCGCCTCTCTCGGCTGTTCGGACTGCCATCCGATCCGAGCAACGGCATAACTAGTAACTGGCTCTCGGAGGCTACAAATGACCGACGCCCCCCTTACCCCCCCGACACTACAAGAGCAGCACGACCGCATCATGGAGATCGCCAACAGCGACCCAATCACCGGACCAGTCCTAGATTTCCTGCGGGAAACGCGCCGGCCTGACGTCCGTGAGCGGCAGGTCTACCACTACGGAACGCAAATCCAACTGGTGGGTCGTTAAACAGAAATGCCAATCTGGGGACAAGTCCTAACAGAAATTGCCACGTCCGACGATCCGATAATCCACGATAAAACGCGGCGGAAATACCGCAAGCATCTGCACTCCATAACGGGTCGCCACACCATTATCTATTATACGAACTGGCTGACCAACGAAGACCCGGCAAGCACTCAATCTGGGATGACGCTCTCTGACATGCAAGGATTCATGGGGGCCGTCAACGGCCAAAACACCGATGAACTGGACCTGATCCTCCACGTCCCCGGTGGAGAACTAGGAACTGCACAGGCCATAGTGCAATACCTGCGGGCCAAGTTCACCCACATACGCGCCATTGTCCCCGTTGCCGCAATGTCAGCTGGCACGATGGTTGCCCTAGCCTGCGACGAAATCGTGATGGGTGCCCACTCGTACCTCGGCCCGATAGACCCTCAGCTACCCCTTGGCGGACGGTTGGTTCCGGTCGGCTCCGTGATTGACGACTTTGTGCGGGCCAGCGAACAAATCGCTCAAGACCCGGAGATGTACCGTGTGTGGAGTCCGATCCTCGACAAGTATCCACCTGGGCTGTTGAGCGATTGCGCTCAAGCGCAGAGGCGCACCAAGCGTGTCGCCAAGGAATGGTTAGCGGCGTGGATGCTCAGCGGCGACGACGATGCTGCGCATTGCGCCGCAGAATGGTTCGCTGACGACCAGGAACATATGAGCCACATCCGCCCTATCTCCCGCGATGAAGCCAGACAACAACGCATCGTCATCACTGACCTGGAGGAGGATCCGGCGTTGCAAGATGCGGTGCTGAGCGTTCACCATGCCACCATGCACTCCCTCACGGGCGCTCCGATGGTGAAAATCATTGAGAACCACTTGGGGGGTTCCGACCATACCTATATGGTGATGCGCGTACCTGACTAACCCCCGAAGAAGCAGAACACGGCCTCTACCGTCGCTACCCCCCGGCTGACGGTCCTTGTCGAAAAATGAACTCCTATCAGTCTGGCCAGTACCACCAACAACGATTGGCGCGGAGACCACGAGCGGCGAGGCGTCCGACCAGCTGCCGGACCTGGCGAACCAACCTTCGGAGGCACCCTCAAGGTCTAACCCTGTGGGTGCGAGGCCACACAACCTCGGCCGGCGCCGAAGCCTAGACACGCCTTCACGTCCGGTCCGCGTCTCGCGCCTCCACGATCAGCGGACTGGGAATGCTCGTCCCGGCAGCCTCCTTACGCCGCCGTACTTCTGAGAGCACCGTGGCTCGGGATGGTCGGGAGGCGGTGCCGCCCAGATCGCACCCAGGCATCAGATCCTGGTAGAGACCGAGCCCGGCGGGAACCACGCCCTCCAGTGAAGCGATGTCCGCCGGGCCTAGGGCATACAGTGCATGTCTGAGGCTGTCGCGTGTCTTGGTGTCCAAATTCGAACTCAAGCTGAAGGGCGGCGCCGGCCAGTCGACGGTGCGGTCGATCACCCGGAGTTCCGCCACCTCCTCCGGGCGCTCGGCCAAGGTGTGCTCCCAGACGGTTACGTCAACCGAGCCGACGTCACAGGCTCGGTCGGCCAGAGCTTCGAGCGAGGCCCGGTGCGAACCGGTCACGGTCTGGTCGGCGAACCACCTACCGGGGAAGGATCGCTCGACATGTGCCTGGAGCCCGAGAAAGCCGGACCAGGATTCGACTTCGTTCACGGCCAGCCTGGTCTCCAGCGCGGTGCCCAATGACGGGGGACCGGCCGCATGGGTGACGATCACCGAGTGGTAGACCGCTCCTCCGTGACCGGCGAAGACCGGCGCGGCCACGATCGCATGGGACATCCGGCCGGCCGAGATGAGCGACGCGGTCGGGCACCCGCACATCCAGACCAGGTCGAGCGTGGGCGCGTGGCGGAGCGCTTCGGTGGTCGTTCTCCCCGCCATGTGGTCGACCACCACGTCGATGCCCGTCGCCTCCGACAGGTACCCGACCAGATCGCGCATGATGGTCAGGGTGTTGTCGCCCAGATAGGTCGCAGCTCGGAGAGGTGCGCCGACGGGTGTGTTCAACGAAAACTGTCCTCTCATGCGGTGTGGCGGACCCGCCTATTCCATCGATGGACCTGCCGTTACCGGAGGGTCGGTCAGCACCCTAGACGAGTAGTTCCGAGGGCCACTGACCGCTGACTAGACCCAAGGGCTGTTCGAGTTCCGGTTGCCGAAGGTGCCGCCGGTGCGGTAACGGTCCAAGGTGAATGGCTTCAACTCGTCGGGCTTCTCCCCGTACACGAGCATCTGAGCGGTGAGCTTGCCCACACCGATCATCTTGAAACCGTGGTTGGAGTCGGCGATCACCCACGCGTTGTCGGTGAGATGGTCGAACACCGGCACGTTGTCGGGCGTGAACGCGCCGATCCCACCGTTCCTACGTTCCTTGAAGTAGGGCCGCAGGTTCTCGAGGCGCTTGAACAGCATGCCCAGGGCGGAGCAGTAGTAGTCGGCGAACCAGGATTCCGCTTGGTAGAGGTCATTGAGATGACCGTAGGGCTCGACCTCCGCTCGGGGGCCGATCTTGATGGGGATCGTCCCGCCCTGGAGACCGGGAGCGCCCACCCGCTCGGCCGCGTAGCGCGTGTACACGTAGGTGTGGTCCTTGATCATCGTTCCGTCCTCGCCGTAGATCGGCGTGTCCAGCAGCTCTACGTGGAGAACCGGAGAGTCTCGGTGTTGGGCGGTCCGGAAGTCCACGCCCTCGGGGAGGAGGACTTCGCCTTCCAGGAGGCGCCAGTAGGTCCACATGTCCATCTGTTCCTCGGTGTGCCCGTCGGGATACCTGACGTCGAGGTGCGACGGCCCGCCCAGCCACTCCCACTGCTGCGGTGTCCACGCTCCCGCACCCACGACCACCTGCTCGCACGAAATCGGTCCCTGGTCGGTCTCGACCGCGGTGACCGATCCCGATGAGTCCCGCTCGTAGCCGGTGACCGTGGTTCCGTAGACGCGCTGCACACCCCACTGCCGGCACTTCTGGTCGAGGCCCCAGACAGCGATATGGGTACCGGCGTAACCGGACCGGTGCTCGTGGAGCACCACGTCGCAGTTCTCGGTCTTGAAGTCGGGCCATAGCTTGGTCAGGAACGCATGTGCGTCCGATCCGAAGTAGAGGTCGGAGGGGTACCCGCTGGCCATCTGCGACGCGTGGAGTTCGATGTAGTCCTCTTCCTGGTTCGCCTCCCCGACCGATACGTAGCCGACCTGCTGGAAGCCGAAGTTCACGGGATCGGACTCCCACACTTCCACGCTGGCGCGGAGGATGGAGTGGAGCGGGTTGGTCATGTAGAGGTTGCGGACGCACCCGCAGGCCAGACCCGTGGCGCCGGCGCCGGGGCCCTGCTTGTCGATGAGGACGACATCGCTGCCCTTGCCCTTTCCCGATCGTTCGAGGTACATGGCGAGGTGGTAGGCGCTCGACAGCCCGTGGACGCCGGCGCCGACCACGACGAACCGAGCGCTCCGTGGCAGGGGGGCCGCATCGAAGACGGGGATCGCCGCAGGGTTGACCACTTGGCCTTCGACATCGGGCGGAAGCGGGCGGTTGGCGAACGGGTACCACTGGTTGTGTCCGGTGGGGTTGGGAAGGTTCATGGGCTTGCCTTTCTCTCTGGAGTTTCGTTGTTGCCGGTCGGGTTCACGTAGCCGGCGCCGATCGTCCGCCATATGAGCGGGACTCCGGGCCGGTAGGCGAGGTGGTGGCGGTTCGGAGCATCGATGACGGCGAGGTGGGCGGGGCCGCCCGGCGCCAACCGGCCCACGTCCTTGCGCCGGAGAGCGGCCGCTCCGCCGGTCGTGGCGGCGGCGATCGCCTCGTCGATGGTCATGTTCATGTCGCGCACCGCCAGGGCGATGCAGAACGAGATGGAGGTGGTGTAGCTCGACCCGGGATTGCAATTCGATGCGATGGCCACCGTGACCCCGGCGTCGATGGCCCGCCGGGCGTCGGGGTACGGTTGCCGGGTGGAGAAGTCCGCCGCGGGGAGGAAGGTGGCCACGGTGTCGCCGGCGGCTAGGGCCTCGATGTCGTCGTCGGAGAGGTAGGTGCAATGGTCGACGGAAGCGCAGCCCATCTCCACGCCGAGGCGGACTCCGGGTCCGTAGCCCAACTGGTTGGCGTGGAGGCGTAGACCGAGGCCGGCGGCGCGGCCCGCCTCGAGGACCGCTCTCGATTGGTCGGCGTCGAATGCCCCGCTCTCGCAGAATGCATCAATCCAGCGGACGTGGGGTCGGACGGCATCGAGCATCGGTCCGCACACCAGGTCGACGTAGTCGTCGGTCCTGCCCAGGTACTCGGTCGGTACCACATGGGCGCCCATGAAGGTGCTCTCCGGGGTTACCTCGGCGGCGAGCGAGGTGGTCTCGGCCTCGGATTCGATCGACAACCCGTACCCGGACTTGATCTCCACGGTGGTGGTGCCGGCCCGGTGGACTTCCTCGAGCCGCCGGGCGAGGCTCGCTCGCAGGGCTTCCCGACCTGCCGTGCGGGTGGCCTCGGTCGTAACTCGGATCCCTCCGCCGTCGTAGGGTTCGCCCGCCATCCGCCGCGTGAACTCCTCCGCCCGGTCGCCAGCGAACAGCAGATGGGTGTGGGAGTCGACGAACCCCGGTATCACGCACCTGCTTCCGGCGTCCAGGCGCTCGTCCGCCACCGCACCGGCCGGACCGACCGCGACCACGGTGTCCCTGTCGATCACCACCGACGCGTTCTCGACGATCCCTAGCGGTCCCGCCCCGAGGCCGGGTGCGTTGGTGACCAGTTCGCCGATGTTGTCGATCACCAGCGTCACGCCGCCACCACCTTGGCGATGGCGGAGTCGAGCTCGCCCGCCACATCGACCGAGACGTGGGTGCCGCCGACCACCACCGGCCGGCCGCCGACGACGAGGTTGTGAACGTCGGTACTGGAGGCGGCGAAGATCACCGCGTCGAGAACGTTGGGAGTGTCGATTCCGGCCAGGCGGACCGAGTCCAGCCCGATACTGGTGAAGTCGGCCAGACAGCCCGGGCGGATGGCGCCTCCGTCCTTCCAACCGAGTGACCGGTACCCGTTGACGGTGGCGATGTCGGCAAGGGTCTCGGTGGGGTGGACTCCCCGCCGGTTCGTCAGGACCCTCGCGCCCAGCTCCACTGCCCGCGCCTCCTCGAGGATGTCGATGACCGCGTGGGAGTCCGATCCCGCGCAGAGGGTCGCCCCCGCCCGGACCAGGCTCTGGCTGGGCCCGATCCCGTCGGCCAGGTCGCGCTCGGTGGTGGGGCAGATGCAGCAGTGCGCGCCTGCTCCGCCGATCAGGCCGATGTCTTCGCGGGAGAGGTGCGTGGTGTGGATCAGGGTGGTGTCCGAACCCAGCGCACCTGCGCCGACCAGCACAGCGGTAGGGGTTCGACCGTGGACCTCGAGGCAAGCCTGGTTCTCGGCCGGCTGCTCCGAGACGTGGACGTGAAGGGGCAGATCCCTGTCCCTGGCCCAGCGCGCTGCCATCCCGATCGACGCAGGGTCTACGGCGCGGACCGAGTGGACCGCCGCCCCGACCCTGGTGCCCGGTCCCCGAACACTCGCCCGCAGGTCCTCGACCCGACGTATCCACGCCTGGACCGACCCGTCGCCGAACCGGGCCTGTTCGGGAGCCAGGGGGGCGTACCCGGATGCTGACCTGGAGGCGAACCCTCCGTGCAGGTACAGCGTGTCGAGCAGGGTCAGGCGAATCCCGGCATCACGGGCCGCGGCCACCAGGCTCGACCCGAAGGCGTTCGGGTCGTCATAAGGGTCTCCTCCGGGACGGTGATGGACGTAGTGGAACTCGCCCACCACGCCGATACCCGCCAGGGCCATCTCGGCGAAGGTAGCCCGAGCGAGCCGGTAGTAGTTCTCCGGGTCGAGGTTGGCGGCCACCCCGTACATCAGATCGCGCCACGTCCAGAACGTTCCTCCACCGCCCTGGGTCCGGCCCCGCAATGCCCGGTGGAATGCGTGGCTGTGGGCGTTGGCCAGCGCGGGGAGGGTCAGGCCGGACAGCTCGATGGCGTTCCGGGGAGGCGAGGCGTGGCCGGGGGAGACCCCGACGATGCGGTCGCCGTCCACCTCGATCAGGACTCCGGGGGTGGCCCTCGGGCCGCCCAGCCAGGCCAGCTCGCACCAGTAGCGGTCGCTCACGAGCCCACCTCGGCCACGAAGCGGGTGATGCGCTCGACGAAGGGGTCACGGTGATGCCGGTCGAACTCCTCCCAGGTGCTTAGGGTCCTGGGGTCGATCCGGTCGACCACCAGGACGCCGTCGAGGTGATCGCACTCGTGCTGCCAGGTTCCGGCGGTGAGGCCCCGCAGGACCCGTTCATGATCGATCCCGTCCCGGTCGGTGTAGCGGGCGCGGAGGTTGACATGGCGCTCAAGCTCGCCCCGCAGCGGAACCGACAGGCATCCCTCGTTGATGATCACCGTCCTGTCATCGAGGGCCTCATACTCGGGATTGATCGCCACGGTCAGGGGGATGGGCGGCTTGTAGGGGTACCGTGGGTTGTTGTCGACCTCCATCACCATGATCCGGACGGGATCGCCCACCTGGTTGGCGGCGATCCCCGAGCCGTTGGCATGCCGCATGGTGTCGATCAGATCGTCGATGAGGTCCTGGACCGCCGGGCGTGAGATGTCCTGGCGGGTCACCTCTCCGGCTCGCACCCGCAGCGTCGGGTCACCGATGGCGAGGATCCGCCGGACCGTCATCGCCGGGCCGGCCAGGGGTGGGCGGACGTGATTCCTCCGGGAAGTGTCCGGACGGCGTGCCACATCGGGTCCGAGTCGTAGTCCCAGTACTTGCTGATCTCCACGATCACCCTGCCGTCACCGATCGGCCCCCCGCGCAGCCGCCCGTTGTGGATGCGGACGCTGTCGTATACGACCGGAGACAGTACTTCCGCCGCTTCTATGTGAACCGCGCTGTGGCGCCAGGCGTCACGGTCCCCGACCTCCTGGTGCACCACCAGGTTCGCCCATTGTTGCGGGACTCTTTCCGTGGAGCTGTAGCTGAGGATTCCCGGATATTGCCGGAATTCGGATATCACGTCGATGTCGAACTCGTCGATGGCTTGGGCTTCTGGGGTCGACCTACGGTTCCCGAGAAAGCCGACGATCAGCACATCCGTGCCCTCGAAGAGGGTCGCCGGGTCGCACATGACGATCCTGCGTCGCAGTCCATCCTCCTCCCAGGTCCGGACCTCGTACGGACTGAGCACCAGTTCGCCCGCCTTGGCGCGGCGGAGCAGAGCCCGCAGGTCCTGGAGCAGGTGGTTCAGCAGCGCCAGGTCGGCCTCGTAGTGCCGGATGTCGGCACACGCATGGTCGGCAGGGTTCTCGTCGGTGTGAAGACGGACTGGGCTGTAACGGACGGGTTTCACGCAGATCCTCTCAGTAATCGGTGGCGACGCCGCCTTCGCCGGCTCGGCGGGCGACGAACTCATCGAGTTCCTCCCGGACCGCCGAGTCCATCGGGGGCGTCTCGTAGGCGTTCAGTAATTCCTTGGCCAGGGTCTCGGTCCGGCGGGCGGGATCGGGCCGTCCGGCCTCGTCCCAAGTCTCGAAGTTGCGCCAGTCGGAGAGGAGGGGGGTGTGGAAGGCGTCGCGGTAGCGGGCCCGGGTATGAGCGGTACCGAAGAAGTGACCGCCCGGTCCGACATCGGCGATGGCTTCGACGGCCAGCGAACCGTCATCGGTGGCCAATGGCTCGAGCGCCGCGCAGATCATCTGCAGCAAGTCGGCGTCCAGCACCATCTTCTCGAACGACGCCCGCAGCCCGCCCTCAAGCCACCCGGCCCCGTGCATCACCAGGTTGGCGCCGCCCATTACCGCACCCCACAGTGAGAACATGCTCTCGTAGGCGGCCTGTAGGTCGACGGCGTTGGAGGCGTTGGCGTTCGACGACCGGTACGGAAGGCCGTAACGGCGCGCCAGCTGACCGCCGACCAGCGCGGCCTGCAGGTATTCGGGGGTCCCGAAGGCGGGGGCACCCGACTGCATGTCCACATTGGAGGTGAACCCGCCGTAGACGACCGGCGCTCCCCGCCGCACGGCCTGGGTGAGGGCGATGCCTGCGAGGGCCTCCGCGTTCTGCTGGACGAGTGCTCCGGCGATCGTCACCGGCGCCATCGCTCCCGCCAGCGTGAACGGGGTGACCACCACCGGCTGGTTCCGGGTGGACATCTCGAGGATCCCCTCGATCATGGGGGTGTCGAGCCGCAGCGGCGAAGAGGTGTTGACGACCGTGAAGAGCGAAGGCTGGGTCTCGAGGTCTTCGTCGGTCATCGCCCGGGCGATCCGGGCCATCTCGATCGTGTCGAGGGTCCGCTGCCGTCCGAGACTGTAGGTGTGGAAGGCCTTGTCGCTGAGCGTGAGCAGATCGAGGGTGGCGTGCAGGTGGCGGACCGAGGGATGGATGTCGGTGGGTTCTACCGGGTACCCGCCGTGCACGTGCACTACGTTCAGGTGCTGGCTCAGGCGCACGAGTTGTCTGAAGTCATCCCGGTTTCCCGTACGCCGGTCACGGCCGAGGCCGGAGACGTTAGGCGGGCTCGCCACCGCCGCGAACGCCACGTGGTTCCCGCCTAGGTGGATGTGGTGGGCGGGGTTGCGGGCGTGGAGGGTGAACCCGGACGGTGCGTGGCTGACCAACTCGGTGACCATCTCAGGGTCGAAACGCACCCGCGCCGAGTCGGGATCGACATCCGCTCCCTCCCGGCCGAGGAGCGTCCTGGCCTCGAGGTGCAGCATGTCCATCCCCACGTCGCGCAGGACCTGGAGGGACGCCTCGTGGATGGCCTCGAGCCGGTCGTCGGGGATGGTACGGACCGGCGGCCAGGGGAGCCTCGGCTGGCGGAACGGGAGTTGGGGGTTGTCGGGGCCGCGCTTGGCGATGCGTGCCCGGCGCCCGCCCCGGCCACGTCGCGGGGCCACTAGGGGACGCTCGTTTCCGCCATCGGGATACGTACCCCCCGGTCGGCGGCGACTCGTGCGGCCAGTCCGTAACCGGCGTCCGCATGCCTGATGACACCGGTGCCCGGATCGTTGAGAAGCACCCGCTCCAGCTTCCGGGCCCCCAGGTCGGTGCCGTCGGCCAGGCACACCTGGCCGGCATGGATCGAGCGGCCGATCCCGACCCCTCCTCCATGATGGATGCTCACCCAGGACGCCCCGGATGCCGTGTTCACCAGCGCGTTGAGGAGGGGCCAGTCGGCGATGGCGTCGCTGCCGTCCGCCATGTCCTCGGTCTCGCGGTAGGGCGAGGCCACCGATCCGGAGTCGAGATGATCCCGCCCGATCACGATGGGCGCCTTAAGTTCTCCCGACCTCACCATGTCGTTGAAACGCAATCCCAGCCGGTGGCGCTCGCCGTAGCCCAGCCAGCAGATCCGGGCGGGAAGCCCCTGGAAGGCGACCCGTTCTCCGGCTAGCTTGATCCAGCGCCGCAACCCCTCGTCTTCGGGAAACTCCTCCAAGACCGCCCGGTCGGTCGCCACGATGTCGGCCGGGTCGCCCGAGAGCGCCACCCATCGGAACGGCCCCTTGCCCTCGCAGAACAACGGGCGGATGTAGGCGGGCAGGAATCCCGGATAGGCGAACGCCCGGTCGTACCCGCCCAGTTCGGCCTCGGCCCGCAGGCTGTTGCCATAGTCGAACACCTCCGCTCCGGCGTCGAGGAATCCGACCATGGCCTCGACATGGGTAGCCATGGCGGCCCGCGAACGGATGGTGTACTCGTCCGGTTTGGCCTCCCGGAGGTTGCCGGCCTCCTTCAGAGACAGGTCGCCCGGGATGTAGGCCAGCGGGTCATGGGCGGGTGTCTGATCGGTCACAATGTCGGCGGAGACTCCGTCCGCCAGAAGGCGGGGCAGCAGTTCCGCCGCGTTGCCGACCAGCCCCACAGAGAGCGGTCGGCGGGCTGCCACCGCCTCCAAACACCGGCGGAGGGCGTCCATGTAGCCATCGGCGACCACATCCAGGTAACGGGTTTCCACACGGCGGGCGGCCCTGTGGGGGTCCACCTCTATGCAAAGGGCCACCCCATCGTTCATGGTGATCGCCAGAGGCTGGGCGCCGCCCATTCCTCCTAACCCGGCGGTAACCGTGAGCGTGCCCGCCAGGGTGCCCCCGAACCGTTTCCGGGCGATGGCTGCGAAACACTCGTACGTGCCCTGCAGGATGCCCTGGGTGCCGATGTATATCCAGGAGCCGGCCGTCATCTGCCCGAACATGGTCAATCCGAGGTGCTCCAGGCGGCGAAACTCGGCCCAGTCGGCCCAGTCGGGAACGAGGTTGGAGTTGGCGATCAGCACCCGTGGCGCCCACTCATGGGTACGGAGGACGCCCACCGGTTTGCCCGACTGGACGAGCATCGTCTCGTCGTGGGCGAGGGTGGTGAGTGTCCGGATCATGGCGTGGTAGGCGTCCCACGACCGGGCGGCCCGTCCAGTACCGCCGTACACCACCAGGTCGTCCGGGCGTTCCGCCACCTCGGGGTTGAGGTTGTTCTGCAACATGCGGAAGGCTGCTTCCTGCGGCCAGCCCTGACAGGCCAGATCGGTTCCGGTCGGGGCGCGGACACCTCCGGCCGGTGGGCCTGAACCGGGGTGCCTGATTGCCGTCATCGCAGACCTCGCCGATCCGAAGGGATGGGTTCTCGCAGGGCGAACTGCTTCTTGAAATATACCTGGCCCGGCTCTATCCTGTCAATAACCAGAAGGTGATTTCATACAATGAAACTCCAGCAATCTACAGGTTCCCAGGATCGAGCGACGGTGACCCGTGCCGGATCCTCCGGCGGATCCGGATCGACGCTCCATGCGTCACGCTCGGCGGAGAGGGTCCTGAGCCTGCTTGATGCCGTCGTGACCGGCGGGGCGATCGGATTGACGGAAGCGGCCGGCGCGACGGGCATACCGGTCAGTACGGCCCTGCGCCACCTGCGCGTCCTGACCGGCCGCGGTTACCTGGTGCGGGACGATCTCGGCAGGTACTCGGTGGGGCCGAGCTTCGTGCGGGTCGCCCTGGCCGCATTCCAATCGGGCCCGTACGCCCGGCTCACGGCGGCGGCCCAGCCGGCACTGCAGCGTCTGGCCGACACAACCGAGGAGTCCGCCTACCTGGCGGTCAGGGATGGAAGCGAGGCCGTCTACATAGCCACGGTGGAGAGTCGCAGAGCGATTCGCCACGTCGGATGGGTGGGCAAGTCGGTGCCTGTAGAGGGAACGGCGGTAGGAGAGGCTCTGGCGAGCGAGGTGACGAGTCCCGGACAACGCCCCGTCCCGTACTTCAACACGGGGGCCATCGAACCGGACGTATCAGCGGTGGTGGCGCCCATCCATGGATCGGTGGGGATCGCGGGTGCTCTCTCGGTCCTGGGGCCTGCGGAGCGGCTGGCGGGAGAGCGCCTGGACCGAACCGCCGAGGCCGTGGTGGACGCTGCCCAGCAGACTTCTCTGGCGCTCTTCCCACGGTTAGCGGTGCGGCGATGACCGTACTGCTCGAGGGTCCAGGCGTGACGGTTCCGGATGTGGTGGGGGTTGCCCGCCGCGGCGAGAAGGTCCGGCTCACGGATGGCGCCTTGCAACGCATGCGGGCTGCCCGCTCCATCGTGGAGCAGTTCGCAGGAGGTGACCCGGCCTACGGGATCACGACCGGCTTCGGCGCCCTCGCTACCACCGCGATCCCCTCGGGACGGAGGGCCGACCTGCAGCGTTCGCTGATCCGCTCCCACGCCGCTGGGATGGGGCCGCCCGTGGAAGCCGAAGTGGTCCGCGCCATGATGTTCCTGCGGGCGCGGACCCTGGCGCTCGGGTATTCGGGCGCCAGGGTGTCGGTTGCCGAGGGGTTGGTGCGCCTGCTGAACGCCGGGATCGTGCCCAGAGTGCCGGAACACGGCTCGCTGGGCGCCAGCGGAGATCTGGCCCCACTGGCCCACGTCGGCCTCGTCCTCATCGGTGAGGGTGAGGTGATGACCGGCGGAGGGGCGCAGGAGGCGGCCGCCGTCCTGGCCCGGAACCGGATCGCGCCGGTGGTCCTCGCCGAGAAGGAGGGCCTGGCGCTCACCAACGGTACGGACGGGATACTGGGAATGCTCTGCCTGGCGGCTCACGATGCCTCGTACCTGCTAACCGTCGCCGACATCGTCGCGGCGCTCAGCGTCGAGGGTCTTCTGGCAACCGACCGGGCATACGCGGCCGACCTTCAGGCGTTGAGGCCCCATCCGGGCCAGGCTGCGAGTGCCGCCAATCTCCGGGCCGTTCTGGCCGGGTCACCGATCGTGGCCAGCCACCGCATCGGCTGCCTGCGGGTCCAGGACGCCTATTCGATCCGATGCACGCCCCAGGTCCACGGCGCGGCCCGCGACACCCTTGCCTTCGTGAAGGAGGCGACCGACCGGGAGCTGGCCTCGGCCATCGACAACCCGATGGTCCTTCCCGACGGGCGCGTCGAGTCCTGTGGCAACTTCCACGGGGCGCCGGTCGCGCTCGCAGCCGACTACCTGGCGATCGCCCTGGCCGAGGTGGGGGCTATCGCCGAGCGACGGCTCGACCGCCTCCTCGATCACAACCGTTCGCAAGGACTCCCGCCGTTCCTCGCCGACGATCCAGGTGTCGACAGCGGTCTCATGATCGGCCAGTACACCGCGGCCGCCATGTGCGCCGAGAACCGCCGCCTTGCCGTCCCCGCGTCGGTCGACTCCTATCCCACCTCCGCCATGCAGGAGGACCACGTGTCCATGGGATGGTCCGCGGCCCGCAAACTCCGCGTGGTGGTCGACAATCTTCGCCGGATACTGGCCATCGAGTGGGTTACGGCGGCGCGTGCCATCGAGTTGCGTGCGCCGCTCGAACCGGCGGCCGGCACCGCGGCCGCGGTCCGGCTGCTGAGAAGCTGCGTGCCCGGAGCAGGTCCCGATCGCGTCCTGTCACCCGAGCTCCGGGAAGCCGAGGAACTCCTCCGGGACGAGGCCTTGGTGGACGTGGTTGAGGCCGCGACCGGCCCGCTGGGCTGCAGGGTCGACCTACCCGACAGGGATTAGGCTCGTCGCCGACGAAGCCGCCACCGCTCGGTAAGGGATTGCCTGGACGGGGCCGGCGGATCACAGGTAGCAGCCTCTTGGAGTGACGGTACTGAAATGAAGCAACAAATCCGCACCGAAGCAGCGTCAGCGCCGTTGGGTCCCTACTCGCAGGGCATGCGGGTGGGCAACCTCGTGTTCACAGCAGGGATGGGTCCGATCGACCCGGGAACCGGCAAGATCGTCGGCGATACGATCGAGGAACAGACGGAGTTAACCATCGACAACCTGAGCGCGGTTCTGGAGGAAGCGGATACCAGCCTCGACCATGCGGTCAAGGCGACGGTGCATCTGCAGGACCTCGGCGACTTCGCAGCGTTCAACCGGGTGTACGAGCGGCGCTTCGGTGATCCCAAGCCGGTCCGCACCACCGTGGGCAGCGACCTTCACGGCATCATGGTCGAGATCGACCTCGTAGCGGTGATCCCACCGGCTTCTTAAACCGAATATATGTGGGTTGAATAGCCTCACTATTATCGGGTCAATATTCCAAGAATTGTAGGATAAACCTACTAATTAGTGTAGGATGAGTTGTGAGGGCCTCTTCTTGAGGTAGCGAAATGTCCACAGATCCAGGCTATGCGACTCCCGAGCGGGTGTATCGGGATCGGATCGTAGACGCCGAAGTGCCGACGGAGGGTGTTGACAAGTCGTCACCACCGAGGGCGAAGGGTCAGTTGAGGACACGTCCTGACCGTGAAGGTGGGTCTGTCGGGTAGCCTTATTCGGCGTGTTGGAGGGAGACGCTTTCGCGCGTCTCCCTCTGCTTGTTGGTTCAGGTAGACCACCCATAGTCGTCTGCGGCGTATCCATCCAGGATAGCTGTCAGCCATCAAACACCCCTTTTTCCTCTAAACTATGGGCATGGATATCATCAGAAAACTCAGATACCTCCGATACCAGATCAAAGGCCGCATAATGCGGTTCATAAACCCACAATGGGAACCTTGCTTCGCCAAGGTGCTAGGCTGTGTCCAATGTTACTTCATACGGGCTAGTTGCGGGAGACAGGCAACGGCATAGGCTCAGGGTCAGGGTCGAGAAGCCCCATCGCTGTCTCAGCATCCTGCAAGGTAGTGAACACACCCATATTCTTGCCGTCCTGCATCAGAACGTAATAGCCCTCTTTCCCCTCATCTATCAGCGACTGTCTGATTCTGTCCAGCGCTTTGCGGTTGATCGCTTGTAACCGCATAGCACGTTGACCTGGGTTTTCCGACATTTCTGTCCCTTCCTTACTTGGTGGCCACTCGAACGGTGAACGAGTCACCATCCCGCTCCCTAACAGCTACCTCCACATCAACCCAATCAGACCCATTCCACAACGGCACAACAGCCGTTTCTCCCACATCGTACACATGGTCGGTGCTATCAGGATCGCCGAAAGCTAACACTGCCCGACCGTAACTAGGACACCAATCCCAATCATCCCAATCGCAGCCAGCATCTGCCGACTCATCGACAAAGTATTCTTCGACACCTTCTTGGGGAAGGTGCCTCTCGAACCGGCTTGTGACTCTAGTCCCATAAGTAACATAAGATGTTAAATGGCGGTCTCGGAGAACAATCATCTGATAACCGCCCGTCACACCTACAGGGTCCAGACGATACGTTGCTGGTTTGTCACCCAACGTCCACACTTTCACATCGGCAGGGTCGATCCACCCTGCCGCATAACGGTTGATCGCTGTGGTCCCTACCCAGCCGACACTGCCACTCATCACATCCATAGGATTCGTATACTCATTAGGGTGTTCTTGTTCTCCGTCGTAGAAGTAGGAGTGTGGCCAGCCGATGGCATGGCCGATCTCATGAATGTAAGAATCGGGCGCTTCGGAAATGAGGGGGGAGTAGGGGTGGCTGGGGGTGGTTGGTAATCCCGAGGATGTGGGGAGGGGTCCTCCATAATCGGATGGTTCAAGCCAATTCCGAGATGGGAGGACCCCTGTGGAGACTGATCCTACGCGCATGTGCGAGTTGTTGGTAGGCCTGGGCGA